>Ga0081479_111512_pt1 | contig 125491 bp, 124 predicted proteins | sample MamHotmetagenome_FD_70984 | JGI IMG/M metagenome (GOLD analysis project Ga0081479, IMG submission 70984) | Hot spring cone microbial streamer communities from Mammoth Hot Spring (Liberty Cap Streamers), Yellowstone National Park, USA - T=72 v2... | ecosystem: Environmental > Aquatic > Thermal...
ATATAAAACACCTGCCTAACATACGGGTTACCTCTCTTCTTTATTGAACCCTTCCCCCTAACGCTACTTCCGCTCTCAACAGGGCTCGGACATAACCCCACAAAGCTCCCTACATCCTTAGCCCTCTTAAACCCCTCAAATTTCCTTAAAATCGAAACAACAACAGCTATCGCCCTTTCCCCTATCCCAGGTATGCTCTTCAGCAACCTGTATTCCTCAGGAAAATACTTCTTGCAAAGTTCCATTATTTCTTTTTTAAGCATCTCAATTTCTTTCTCGATCGCTTCTATGATTCGATCATAATAGCCTAAAATCTTCTTGAGCCCCTTCATGGGTATCAAACTTAGAGCTTCCCTTTGATTCTTAAGCATCGTCAATTGCTTGTTAAAACGTTCTAATGTTTTAACCATAGCCTCAATCTCCTTCTGAGCCTCCGTCTTTGGCTTAAACAAAGGACCTTTAAAAACCTGCTTTCCGTATTCTGCTATGAAATAAGAGTCAACCCTGTCAGTCTTTGCTCGGCTCATCTTGGCATCCATAAACCTCTTCATGGAAAAGGGATTGGCAAGACCTACATTATATTCTTTTTCAGCTAAGTATTCCGCTAAAGGCAGGTGGTAGTTGCTAGTGCTCTCCATAATGATAAGGACATTCGATTTGTCCACCCCTAACTCTTCCATAAATGGTCTAAGCCTGTTTTCAAATTGTTCAGGCTTAGAGGGAACATTAAAGGTTTTTCGTAGTTCATCAAAAAGAAGAGTTGCGGTGAAGGAGTGCTTGGATACATCAACGCCTACATAAACAGCGTAGTTGTTCATAGCTTCTCCCTCCTTGTAAGATTTAAGGACTTGACATGAGAGAGAGCTTCCTGTAACCTATCATCGTGGTTGTGATGCAGGCTTTTAAGCCTAATGTTCTGATTCAGGTTCAAGAAGGGGAAGGACAGCCCAAAGCATGCCGAACGGTCTCTAAGGACCAGCGACAGAACGTTGGTGCTGTCCTTCCTTCTTTCTCTCCTCATGTCCTGGATATTATAACCGAGTTTTAAAGTCAAACTGATTAACCTAAACATACGATGACAAAAAACGGGCGCTCGGCAGGACAAGGTAGGGGGGACTTTTTTAAACAGCCTTCCATCCCTCTTGACATTTGGCATAAAGAAACTATATTTATAACAGCTCTTTAAAGGACGCGGGGTAGAGCAGCCTGGTAGCTCGTCGGGCTCATAACCCGGAGGTCGTGGGTTCAAATCCCACCCCCGCAACCATTTTTCTCTTTTTTATAACCTCATGAACCCTCGGGGTGGTAGAGGAACGCTTTGTCTTTATCAAGACTAATCTCTGCGTTAAACTCAAACGGGAGGACTTGAGTGACCCCATATCAAAGGATAAAAAATCAAATCCTTCGCAGGCTTGCTCAAGGCAAAGCTACCTTTTGGCAGTTAGTAAACTATCAGGACAGCCATCTCGTTGACTTCCTTGAGGCTATTAAGGAGCTCCTAAAGGAAGGCATCATCAAATACGAAAAACCTTTTTTTTATCTTTCCTCATCATACGCTGGATTACCCTATGAAGACCCAGGTTGTCTTTTCTGCAATTCCTTTTCTAAAAGCAAGTTTTGGCAAGAGCTTTTGGAAAGGTTTAAAGAGTTAACCAAGGACCGTCCCCTTCCAACAAGCGATTACGACCAAGGTTTTATACGACCCATCGACACGGTAAGAAGGGTTGCCTTCATCTACGAGAGGGGTGACCTCGAAGGGACAGAAGTCTTTATCCTTGGGGACGATGACCTTCTTTCTCTGGCCATGGCTTTGACCAAGCTTCCTAAAAGGGTGGTTGTAGTAGAAATAGATGAAAGGATAAACGAATTCATAAGAAAAAAGACAAAAGAGATAGGCTATGAAGCCCTTGAGGTCTACAACTACAATGTTATAGATAGCTTGCCCTCTCATCTTGAAAGGAGCTTTGATGTTTTTTTCACCGACCCGGTTGAGACTGAAAAGGGATTAAAGCTCTTTGTCAGCAGGTGCATAAGTTCTCTCAAAGGGGAGGGCTCAGTAGGTTATATGGGGTTTACCCATAGGGAAGCCTCCCTCAGAAAATGGCGGGACTTTGAGAAATTTCTCATCGATTCAGGCTTTGTGATAACTGATATTCTTCGGGATTTTACAACCTATCCTGAAGCGGAAAACCAATGGGAAGACTTTTACCGGACCTACCGTATCATGCAAGAGTTTGACCTTGACCTTCCTGATGTTGATTGGTATAAAAGCTGTCTTCTAAGGTTTGAGGTGGTTGAGGGTCCATACCTTTTACCTATTGATAAGCCAAAGGACCTTGAAGAGCTTTATTTTGACGATGAAGCCTGGGCAACACCCCTTCCATCCTATCTCGAAAAGAAGGAGGGACGATAATGGCCTACACTACCTCGGATTTCAGAAGAGGGTTAAAGATTGAGTGGGAAGGCAAGCCTTACGAGGTTATTGACTTTCAGCATACCAAGGTAGCTCAGGGGCAAGCTACGGTTAGAACAAAGCTTAAGGATTTGATCACCGGAAGGGTTCTTGAAGTAAACTTTCGCTCCGGGGAAAGGTTTGAAAAGCCAGACCTTGAAGAAAAAAAGGCTCAATTCCTTTATAAGGAAGGAGATCGTTTTGTGTTTATGGACCTTGAAGAGTATGATCAAATTTATGTGGATAAAAAAGAGGTTGGTGAGGCCGAAAAGTATCTGACCGAAAACCTTGAAGTCTCTCTTCTTTTTTACAAGGGGAAAATAATCGGCATTGAGCTACCCAAGGTGGTAGAGCTTAGGGTTGTTTCCGCTGAGCCAGGGGTTAAGGGAGATACCGTTGGCTCGGCAACCAAATCAGCAACCTTAGAGACAGGGTTAGTTATTCAGGTTCCCCTTTTTGTTAACGAGGGGGACATCGTGCGGGTTGATACCAGAACAGGAGAATATGTAGAGAGGGCAGGCTAAGATGCTAACCTTAAAAAAACTCCAAGAATTCAAAGAGTACTTAGAAAGCGGTGCCTTTATCGAGGATTTTGAGATGAGAACGCCCGATGGTCAAGCTGAGATGCTTGATATGATCGACCTTCTTTTTGAAATCTGCGAGAGGGCAAACGAGGTCATAAGTCAGCACTTTTACCGAAGGCTTCAGGGCGTGCCCATCGGCGAAGGTGGCAAAGATTTAAACTAACATGGTCTTTTTTGTTAGGGCAAGGTATTACTTTAGCTACGCCGAATCGCTTTTAAAGGAAGTTCAATCAGGCACAAGACCTCTTACCCCAAGCTTGGCTTTGGATATATTTTCCCTCGGTCTAAAAGCCATTTACGCCCTTGAAGTAGCAAAGCCAGAGGAACAGAAACCAAGCTTAGAAGAGCTCGTTCAAAGGGTCTCGGCTTCCGCCTCGCCCGGTTTGAAAAGACTGATCTTTGAGCTGAAAGAGGAGCTTAAAGGCTTATCCTCCGAGGATATAGCTCAAAAGCAAGCAATCATCCTTGAAAAGCTCTCAGAATATCTTATGCTTATCAAGAAAGAACTAAAACCCATCCTATAGAGACAAGATAAAAATAAAGGGCTGCTTTACCTGATGATAGATTGGTGCAAGCTTAGCCCTTTAATCCTTGAAAACTTGGGAAGCGGTTTAATCGTTATCTCTGAAGAGCGAACCATCGTTTACGCAAACCAAAAGGCTTGCGAGCTTTTAAAAAAGCAGAAAGAGGATCTTATCGGAAGGAACGCAAGAAGCACCCTTTTTGCCCTTTTTTCTGAGGGTAGTTCTTGCTCTTATGAAGCTTTACTTCAAGAAGGTAAGGTTTGCGAGTTTGATGCCCTTTTAAACAAAGGTGATGAAGAAACCTTCTTTGCCCACATCTTTGCAACCCTGATAAGACATGAAGGCAGACCTTATGTCCTCGTTAACTTCTATGATATCACCCCTCAAAAGGAGCTTGAAAAGAGGCTCTATCAGGCGGCGATTACCGACCCTTTGACCGGGCTTTACAACAGGAGGTTTGCAGATGAAATGCTAAAACAAGAAAAGCTCGCCTACAAGCGGTATAAAACTCCTTTTTGTATCCTCCTTATCGACCTTGATAACTTTAAAATAATAAACGATGTCTATGGTCACGATGTTGGGGATAAGGTTTTGGTTGCGGTGGCTAAGGTTTTGAAAAGTAGCGTAAGGAAATCAGATATTGTTGCAAGATGGGGAGGCGAGGAATTTCTTATCATTCTTCGAAGGATTGAGTTTGAGGAGGCCATAAAGGTTGCCGAAAAGATTAGAAATGCCATCTGTCAATTAAAAGTTCCCCCTGTTAAAGGCATTACAGCAAGCATAGGGGTCTCCTGCTATAGCGGGGAGGGAGATGTCTACAACCTTGTGAGAAAGGCTGACCTTGCCCTCCACCAAGCAAAGGCGCAAGGTAAAAATTGCGTGATCCTTTTTTAGTGCTATTCTTAAAGCATGGACGAAGAAAGGATAAAAGTTTATCTTGAGTTCCTTGCCTGCCCAAAATGTAAGGGAGACCTTGTCTATCATAAAGCTGAAAAGACCGAAGGTTTCGTCTGCCCAAAATGCTCCCTACTCTATCCTGTCGTTGACGATATTCCGGAGATGCTGATCGAACCTGCGATACCCCTTAAAGATGAGCCATCCTCAAAGGGTTAAACCAGCTCTCTTTTTTATTGCTTTGACCGCAAGGGACCTTAGCCCAAAGAACCAAATACTAAAAAGGCTTGAAGATTCTCTCGGTATGGTTGTGCTTGAAGGACCGGTTTATGAATTTAGCAAGTTTACTTCCTACTATGAAGAAGAGATGGGCTACCCGCTTTTTAAAACAGTCCTTTTTTTCGAAATTTTAAAAGACCCTGAGGAGCTTGTTGAGCTTAAACACCTTTGCTATGAAATCGAAAAAGAGCATTCGCAGGATGGAAAGAGGCTTGTGAACCTTGACCCTGGGTATTTGACCCTCTCAAAGGTTATCCTTTCAACCTTTAAGGATTATGCTCATCGGGTATACCTTGGCAGGTCTGTTTTTGCTGAAGTAGAATACATCTTTAAAGAAGGCTCATTTAGACCCTTGCCTTGGACCTATCCTGATTATCAAGAACCTATAATAATCTCTGCCTTCAATCAAGCTCGGGAAATCTACAAAGGGAAGCTTAAGTGCTTGTAGACCCGAAGGGAAGAAGGATAGAATACCTTCGGATCTCGATAACTGACCGGTGCAACTTCCGCTGCATCTACTGTCAATCAAGAGGACTTTTTAAGTTTTTGCCCCATGAGGAAATCTTAACCTTTGAGGAGATTGAAAGCATCGTCCGGGTAGGGGTTAAGCTTGGGGTTAAGGTAGTAAGGCTAACGGGAGGTGAACCTTTATTAAGGAAAGGCATCGTTGAGCTTGTGGCAAGGCTTGCAAAGATCCCCGGGTTAGAAGACCTAAGCTTAACCACAAACGGCTACTTTCTATCTGAGTTGGTAAAGCCTCTAAAAGAGGCTGGGCTAAAAAGGATAAACATTAGCCTTGATACTTTGTCTGAGGAGAAGTTCTCCGAGCTTACAGGAGGCTTCTCTTTAAAAAAAGTAATGGAAGGTCTCTATCTTTCCCTATCTGAGGATTTCACCGCGGTAAAGATAAACTCCGTCATCATACGGGGCTTTAACGATGAGGAATGCGAGGAGCTTGCAAAGCTTAGCATAGAGCTACCCGTTGAGGTTAGGTTTATAGAGTTTATGCCTGTTGGAAAAAACTCACTATGGGATGAAAGCCGAGTTGTGCCTATTTCTGAAATCAAAGAAAGGGTTGAAAGGTTGGGGAAGCTTATGCCTGCAGAAAAAGTGGGAAAGGGTCCGGCAGCTGTTTTTCGATTTGAAGGAGCTAAAGGTAAGGTTGGTTTCATCTCCCCTCTCTCAAGCCATTTTTGCGGGACCTGCAACCGCTTAAGGATCACAGCAGATGGAAGGCTTAGACCTTGTCTTTTCTCAGACGAAGAGATAAACTTAAAGGACTATTTGCGAGGCAAAAAAGGCTCCCTTGAAGAAGCCTTTAGGGAAGCTTTGCGAATAAAGCCCGAAATAGGCGTTAAAGCATCCACGCAAAGACCGATGAGGGCTATAGGTGGTTAAATGAAAAGGGAAAAGAAATCTGAAAAGAAGCCGGAAAAGAAAAAAACTATCTATCTTGTGCATGGAGCTACAAGACCCGGGAGACCGGAGAGGGTTTTAAAGGGATATGAGCCTCTTCCCGGCGGGACCTATGCTTTGGTTGAGATGCCGGATAGTCGAAAAGAGGTTTTTTATCTTGATGATTTTTCTTACAGCATTCCCATGGATATAGAGGGGTTGCCGACCATCCTTCGCAAAGCAAACCCAAAAGAGGCGGCAAACCATAAAAAGAGGCTTGAGCTTGAGGACAAGGGGAAAGAATTCTGTAAACAGTTTGCTAAGGAATTGGGCTTAGAGATGAAGCTTGTTGATGTAGAGTGCTACTTTGACCGTTCAAAGATAATCTTCTACTATACCGCTGAAGGAAGGATTGACTTTCGGGAGCTTGTTAAACAGCTTGCTAAGGCTCTTAGGATGCGTATTGAGATGCGGCAGATTGGTGTAAGAAACGAAACCGGGCTTCTCGGTGGAATAGGCTACTGTGGAAAAGAATTCTGCTGCGCCCAATACCTTAAGAATTTTCAGCCCTTGACTATAAAGATGGCAAAAGAGCAGGGGCTAATCCTTGACCCGAATAAAATATCAGGACCCTGCGGGAGGCTTCTCTGCTGTTTAGCCTACGAAGAAAACTGGTATAGAGAATGCTTAGCAAATCTTCCTCGCCTTGGGAGTAAAATTTCTTTGGGAGAAGAGAACTTTCGTATCCTTAAATACAACTTCTTTCAACGAACCGTTACTCTTGAGAAGGAGGACGGAACCATCCTCTCTGTATCCTTTGAGGAGCTAAAAAACTTTGTGCTAAAGGAAGAACTTCCCGAAGAGCCGGAGGAAGGGTTAAAGGATGGATAAAAGGTTTTACATCACTACCCCTATCTACTATGTAAACAGTCTCCCCCATCTTGGGCATGCCTATACGACGATCGTTGCCGACACCTTAGCAAGGTTCTACCGTCTTCAAGGGTATGAGGTCTTTTTCTTGACGGGAACGGATGAGCATGGGGACAAGATTGCAAAGGCAGCGGAAGCTCAAGGCAAAACCCCAAAGCAATTTGTAGACGAAATAGCAAACACCTTTAAAGAAACCTGGGATAAGCTGGGTATACACTATAGCTACTTTATCAGGACTACATCGGATAAACATAAACGGGTTGTCCAGCATGTGCTTCAGACCCTTTTTGATAAGGGAGAGTTTTACCTTGATGAGTATGAAGGGAACTACTGCTTTGGTTGTGAAAGATTCCTTACGCCAAAAGAGCTTGACGAAAAGGGGCTCTGCAAAGACCACAAGGCACCACCCGTCTATTTAAGGGAAAAAAACTACTTCTTTAATCTTGAAAAATACCGAGCCTGGCTTAAGGATTATCTCTCAAAGAATGAGGTTATCTATCCAAGCTTCTATCGAGAGGAGGTGCTAAACCTTATTGAAGAGCCTTTACCTCCCCTTTGCATATCCCGTCCAAAGACAAGGCTTTCCTGGGGTATAGAGCTTCCTTTTGATAAAGATTATGTGACCTATGTATGGTTTGATGCCCTGCTAAACTATCTAACGGTAATAGGCTACCCAGATGATCCTTCCTGGCAAGACTACTGGGCAAACTCCCATCATCTTATCGCCAAAGACATCCTTCGTCCCCATGCCGTCTACTTCCCCATCATGCTAAAAGCCCTTGAAATACCAATGTATAAGAAGCTTTTCGTGCATGGCTATTGGCTTATGGGAAGCCTTAAAATGTCAAAGAGCCTTGGCAACATCGTGTCCCCTCTTGAGCTTTCCCAAACCTTTGGGGTAGACCAAGTAAGGTATTATCTACTTCGGGACATGGCTTTTGGGTATGATGCGGAGTTTAGCCTTCCTAACCTTATAAACCGCATTAATGCCGACTTAGCAAACGACTACGGAAACCTTGTGAACAGAACTTTAAGCTTCCTTGAGAGAAACTTTGACGGAACCATCCCTCCCTGGGGTGAGCTAACGCTTGAAGACAGAGAATTCCGCGAGAAGGTAGAAAGGGGAATCATTAGATATCTTGAAGAGTTTCCAAGGCTAAACTTCCACACAGCATTGGAGGAGCTTTGGCAAGCCATTCGCTTTGCCAATGTCTACATCGATAGGGAAGCCCCCTGGACAAGGGTTAAGGAAGGAAACTACCAAAGGGCAGGAACGGTCTTACGGAATATTATCTCCGCCATAAAGAGCTTTGCCCTTGCCCTTTATCCTGTGCTTCCAAACTCTTCTCTAACCCTCCTTTCAGCCCTATCAGTCCTTCCGAGCACCCCCTCCCTTATTTCAAGCTCCACCTCTGTCATTCCGAGCTCCCCTTCTGTCATTCCGAGCTCCCCTTCTGTCATTCCGAGCGAAGCGAGGAATCTCTCCTTCAAAGACCTTTTCAACTGGGACCTCCCAGCATCTGGCACAAAGATTAAAAGGTGCGGTCCCCTTTTCCCAAGGGTGGATGAGGAAAAAATTCTGAAGGAGGAACAAAAAGTGGAAGCAAAGAAGGAGCCTGAATTAAAGGATGAGCCTCAATACATCACCATTGATGAGTTTAGAAGGATTGACCTTAGGGTTGCTAAGGTGCTTTTTGCGGAGAAGGTTGCTGGAGCTGACAGGCTCCTTAGGCTTGAAGTCAGCTGTCCTGAGAAAAGGCAGGTCGTTGCCGGCATCGCTGAATACTATGAACCACAGGAGCTAATCGGAAAAGAAATCATTATCGTTGCCAATCTCAAGCCAGCAAAGATAAAGGGCATAGTATCTGAGGGGATGCTCCTTGCCGCAAAGGATGCTGACGGCTTAGCCATAATCATCCCAGAAAAAGAAAAGGAACCCGGAGCCAAGGTTGGCTAAGTTTAACCCCTTTGAAATTCCCTTTGAAGAGCTTCTTGAGGTCTGCCGAGAAAGGCATGGGCATCTTTGTGCAGGGCAGGTGCTTGGTGCTCGTTTAGCCCTTCTTGGGCTTACGCTTATTGGCATTAAAGACCCCTATGGGGAGGACCGAAAAAAGTTCTTAGTCTGGGTTGAGATAGACCGCTGCGCAACCGATGCAATTCAAACAGTTGCTGGAGTTAGCCTTGGCAAAAGAACGATGAAGTTTGTAGATTATGGCATCATGGCGGCAACCTTTCTCAACTTGGAGACAGGAAAAGCCTTCAGAATCGTTGCTAAAGAATCAGCAAAAGAGGAAGCAAAAAAATACTTCCCAGAGATTGCAAGCCCCGCTCAAAGGGAGCTTTTAGCCTACAAAATCATGCCGGATGAGGAACTTTTTAGGGTTGAGGAAGTGGAAGTGATTTTCTCAGAATACGACCTTCCGGGAAAACCTCGAAGAAAGGTTGTTTGCGAGGAGTGCGGAGAAACTATAAGAGATGGAAAGGAGGTTGTAAAGGAGGGTAGAACCCTTTGTAAAGTGTGCGCTGAGCAAGCTTATTTCAATGTATTATCCCGGAGGCCACTGCATTTCCCTTCCCGCTAAGAAGTGGAAATGCACATGAAAGACCGTTTGCCCAGCCTCTTCGTTGCAGTTTACCACTACCCGGTAACCCCTTTCGGCAACGCCAAGCTCTCGTGCAAGCTTTTTCATCACAAGGAAGATATGCCCGATAAGGTCTTTATCCTCCTCTGTGAGCTCAAGGAGGGTTGAAATGTGCTTCTTTGGGATGACAAGTATGTGGTAAGGAGCCTGAGGGTTGATATCATGAAAGGCAAGCACCTTATCATCTTCATAAACGATTTTGGCTGGAATTTCTTTGTTTGCAATACGGCAAAAAATACAGCTCATCTTTCCCCCCCTTTTCTAAGCTAAGGCTTATTTTAAGGTCAATTTTTGTTTAGTCAAGGAGCCTCAAACTATCTTTATCCTTCCCCACAGGAAGGCTCTGTCCTCGAGGATGGCGATTACACCAAGGATGCCCTCCCTTCTTTTTACCTCCCTTTCAAGAAGCTTAAGGTCCCTTTTTTCCCGTAGAAGGTTTCCTAAGGCAGTAGCCAAGGCATCAGCATAGGCGGTATCCTTCGCAAGGACAGTAATAGCATCAGCTTTCCCAAAGCTCAAACTATGACCGATTTTCCCTGAAGAGGTGCAAACTCCGCAAGGCTGAAGCTCTTCTGGGACAAGGATGGTTAGTTCAGAAAATACGGTATTTCCAGCAAAGACCTTGACTTTAGCATCACGATTAAGCGAAATAAAGATGTCTCCTCCGTTTTCAACGGCTATAACCTTTGTCAATTCCCTTCGCAGAAGCTCTCTTCCTACAGCTTCAGCAACAGCTCCGGCAACGCTCGCCATAGGACCAACCCCCGCTTTCTCCCCAGCCCTAAGCATCGTTTTCACAATCTCTGGAGCTTCCGGGTCAAAGGGCAAAGGAACTAAACTCTTTAGGAAAACCGGATTTTTAAAGATGTATTGTTCAAGGGGGGTTCGAACATCCCTCACGACTTTAACAGCCTCTTCAGTAAGGTCTCTTTCAGCAAGGATAAAGAGGTCAGTTTGCTTTACAACTACCCGAAAAGTGGTGAGCCCAGGGGAAACTTCCGTTCGATAAAAGGTTATTCCTGAATAACGGTTCATGCCTATATGTTAGCATAAACCTTGAAGTTAGCACAAAATATAGGGCACCCCACAAGGCGCCCCTACTTAAAAACACCTAAACTTTGCCCTGAGTTCATTAAGAAGGGGGGAAAGCCCCCTGTAGATAGGACCTTAGCCTAAAATGCTTCTTAAATCTTTATCGGGTGTAGTTATTGGCTTTAAGTTGTAGTTCTGCGCGATGAAATTAGCAACATTTTTGCTTAAAAAGGCTGGCATGCTTGGACCAAGCCTCATGTTCTTTATGCCAAGATAAAGGAGGGTAAGAAGAATAGCTACCGCCTTCTGCTCATACCAAGAAAGGATAAGAGAAAGGGGTAGCTCGTTTACGCTAACGCCGAAGGCTTGAGAAAGGGCTAAGGCGACCTGGATAGCAGCGTAAGCATCGTTACGCTGACCCATATCAATAAGCCTTGGAATTCCTTCTACGGCTCCAAGGTCTTTATCAAAGAACCTAAATTTCCCGCAGGCAAGGGTCAAAACAAGGCAATCCTCTGGAACCTTTTCCACGAACTCGGTGTAGTAGTTTCTTACTGGCTTTGCGCCGTCGCATCCACCAACGAGGAAAAAGTGCCTAATCTTGCCAGCCTTGACCAAATCTATGATTTTGTCAGCAACGAATAAGACTGCATTCCGGGCAAAGCCGGTCATGACCTCCTTGCCAGGGATATCTTCCTTGAAACCTTCCATGGCTAAAGCCATCTCGATAACCGGGGTAAAATCTTCATTAGGCAAATGCTTTACCCCAGGATAGCCTACTGGTCCAAGGGTAAACACCCTATCCTTATAGGAATCCTTAGGAGGCATAAGGCAGTTTGTGGTCATAACAATAGGTCCTGGGAAGGCTTCAAACTCCTTCTGTTGGTTCTGCCAAGCTGTTCCGTAATGACCGGCAAGATGGGGGAACTTCTTTAGCTCAGGATAACCATGGGCAGGAAGCATCTCTCCGTGAGTGTAGACATAAATCCCTCTACCCTCAGTCTGTTTTAGAAGCTCATAAAGGTCTTTAAGGTCGTGCCCGGAGATAAGGATGGCTTTTCCTTTTTTGGCACCAAGGGAGACCTCGGTTGGTTGAGGATGACCAAAGGCTGGGGTGTTTGCCCTATCCAAAGCCTCCATCGTAAGAAGATGTAACCTTCCTGTCTCCAAGGCTCGGTCAACCCAGGTCTTAAGGTCTGAAGTTTTATCCTTGAAGATATTTACTAAAAGTTCTTTAAAGCTTTTATAGGCCTCTTCATTCCTTACTCCAAGCTTTTCAGCGTGGTAAGCATAAGCAGCGATACCCTTTAAACTATAAAGGATGGTAAGCTTAAGGCTTCCTACATCCTCTCCCTCTTCTCTAAACACCGTTGGTTCGATTTCCCTTTCTTCTCCTTGCTTGATAAGCTCTTCCATTGATTTTGCTGGCTTAAAGTTGCTAATAGGAGAATCAGTTTGGATGTTTGCTTCCTTTTTAAGAGATTCCCTAAGCTCAACCGCCTTTTCAATGTAATCTCTAATCCGCTCAGGGTCAAAATCAACGTTCGTCAAAGTTGAAAACATCGCCTCCATCAAGAAGAAATCAACCTCGGGTTTTTTTACTCCCCTTTCCTCAGCTAAAAGGGCAACCTCAGCTAAACCAGCGCAGGTGTAGATTAAAAGGTCTTGTAAAACATCCGTCTCATGGGTTTTACCACAAACTCCGCGAACGGTGCAGGCAAAACCCTTTGCTGTTTGTTCACACTGATTACAAAACATACACCCACCTCCTTAAGTTTTTTAACATTAAAATAAGAGATGGGATAAAAACTTTCCTTGATTTAGGTCAAAAAGTCACCCTTGAAGTTTTATATTACTTAATTTACTTGTTTAAGCGTCTTCCTGTATTTTTGGGGGACCGTTTCTGGGAATTGAGTGAAATGAACAACCCCATGTTCGTCAATGTACTTGTAGATAGGTTTAGGTGAGGGGTTTGATGTTAATTGGGATTGAGGAGTAGAGTTGCTATATCCAGATGGAGAAGCAATCCCTTCAACTTTTACATAAGGCTTTATAGCCTCAAGCTTCTTTTGTCCTATGCCAGGAACCTCAAGAAGGTCTTCTACCTTTTTGAAACCCCCTTTTTTCTCCCGGAGCTCGATAATTTTTTGAGCCGTAGCTGGTCCTATACCTGGGAGCTTCTCAAGCTCTTCTTTTGAAGCTGTGTTAAGGTCGATCAGATTTTGAGAAAAGGTAGGATAAGCTATTAAAATGAAACAAAGAAGTATAAACAAAATTCTAATAAAATTATACATTCCAAAGGTAAGCTTTAATTAAAATAAAGGGGGCAAAGCCCCCAGAATATGCTTTTTACACGCAACCTGTTGGCTTAGGAAGACCGGCCATCTTGCAGGCACCCTTACCAGGACCGGAAGGGAAAAGTTCGTAAATCTTTTTGAGAGGGAAACCTGTTACCTTAGAAAGGATCCTCACCATAGGGGCAACGCCGTTTTTCCTGTAGTAGTCTTGAAGGACGTTGATTACCTTCCAGTGCTCCTCGGTAAGCTCCTGAATTCCTTCCTGTTCCTTAACATATTCAACCCATTCTTTACACCAAACATCCAAACCACCCTGAAGAAACCCGTCCTCATCAACCTCAAAGACCTTCCCTTTGTACTCAACTGTTGGCATAACCCCACCTCCTTATTTTATTAGTTTAATTTTTTTGCTCGAGTTTTAAAGAATATTCAAAGTTTATTTTTTGTCAAGTCCTTGAGAACGGCAACCTCATCGCAATCAGGAAACTTACTGCATCTAATACAATCCGCCCAAACCTTTTGAGGAAGCTCACTCTTTGCGACCTCTTCAAAGCCAAGCTTTTTAAAAAATTCAGGGGAGTTGGTTAGAGCAAACACTCGGTATATTCCAAGGTCTTCAGCCTCTTTTAAACAGGAAAGGACCAATTCCTTGCCAATGCCCTGCTTTTGGTATTCCTCGGCCACAGCCAAAGACCTAATCTCTGCCAAATCCTCCCAGAGAATATGCAAAGCACAAACCCCAACGATTAAATCTTTGTCTTCATACACAAAAAATTCGCGCACATTTTCATAAAGCTCAGAAAGGGGTCTCGGGACAAGGTCTCCCCTTTTGGCAAAGTAAAGAATAAGCTTATAAATATACTTTACATCAGATAGCTTAGCTTTGCGAATTTTCCCCAAGCTTACTTTACCTCAACCACAAAGGGCTTAACGCCAAGGGTTGATTCAATCTTAGTTTTGTACTGCTCTGCTTTTTCTCGATTTTCAAACCTTCCTGCTAAAACCTTGTATGATGGTTTCCCATCCTGAGTGCTCTCTTTGATAAGGGCTTTAAACCCCATCTTTTCAACCTCTGCCTTAACCTTTTCAGCTGATTCCTTCTTAGAGTAAGCACCTACCTGCAAGGCATAGAATGGCATACCCTCCTGGTGAGGTTGAGGCTTTACCTTCTCTTGGGGATGGACCTTAGCAGTTTTTACCGGTGCAGTCTTTGCTTTTTCGGTCTTTGGCTCTGGTTTTGGCTTTTCCTTTTCTACCTTTGCTTCTGGCTTTGTTTTTTCTTCAGGCTGAACTTGAGAAGCTACCTGTTGAGATGCTGTTTGATTTCCTACCTGGGTTTGATTAGTTTGATTTTCAGAATGAGAAACCTCTTTTACTGCTGGGACCTGAGGAGTTTGAGCTGGTTGTGTTTCAAGCTTTACCGTTTCAGCAGAGGGCTTCTCCCCGATCTTTGTCCCGATCCAAACCCCAAGGATAAAGGTCCAAACCAAAAGACAAAGGGCAAAAAGCACAATAAACACCAAACCAAGTTTACTTACTTCAAACTTAAATTTTTTCTCTCCATCCATAAATCTTCCTCCTTCATTTTTTACATTTTTTCTGGGGCTGACACCCCAAGAAGGTCTAAGCCCTGCCTCAACACCTTCCTTACCCCTTCACATAGGGCTAATCTTGCCTGCATAAGCTCTGTATCATCCTGGATAATTCTATACTTTGTGTAATAGTCATGAAAAGCAGATGCTAAATCCATAAGATAATAGGTAATCTTATAGGGTGCAAGCTGAAGAGCAGAACTCTCTAAAACCTCATCAAAGCTATCTATAAGCTTTAAAAGCTTCAATTCCTCTTTTTCTTGTAAAAGGGCTAAGTTAGCTTCAAGAAAGTTTGGCTTTATGCCCTTTTCCTCAGCCTTTGCAAAGACGCTACAGATCCTCGCATGGGCATACTGCACATAGTATACGGGGTTTTCTTGGGATTGCTTTTTAGTTAGCTCTACATCGAAATCAAGGGGGGAGTCGCTTGAACGGGAAAGGAATATAAACCTTACCGCATCGGTGCCCACCTCAGAGATTAGCTCCTTTAGCTCCACAAACTCGCCCCGCCTTGTGGACATGCTTTTAAGCTCCGTCCCCTCAAGCAGGTTTACCATTTGAATGAGGATGACCCTTAGTTTTTCCTCAGGAACCCCCAGGGCTTTCATCGCAGCCTTAAGTCTTGGCACATAACCATGATGGTCTGCCCCCCAGAGATTTACGCAAAGGTCAAAGCCCCGCTCAAAAAACTTCTCATAATGATAAGCTATGTCGCTAGCAAAGTAGGTATAGTCTCCAGCGCTTTTCCGCAAGACCCTATCCTTTTCATCCCCAAAATCTTTTGCCCTAAACCAGAGGGCAGAATCCTTCTCATAAATTAGGCCCTTCTCTTCAAGAAGCCTAAGAACCCTTGCCACGACCCCTCTTTCGAAAAGAGAGCGCTCAGAATACCAGCTATCAAACCTGACCCGAAAATTCTCTAAATCCTTCCTAATATCCTCAAGGATGACCTCAACCGCCAGGTCCCGACATAAGGCGATAGCCTCATCTTCAGACACACTAAGAAGGTTTGGATACCTTTCTAAAGCAAGCTTCGCAATGTCGTAGATGTAGGCTCCCTGATAGCCATCCTCAGGGAATTCGATTTTTTCCCCTACTAACTCCTTTGCTCGAAGATAGACAGATTTACCCAGGGTGTGCATCTGCGTCCCCTGGTCGTTTATATAGTATTCCCTAACCACGGAGAAGCCTGTCTGAGATAAGATGCGAGCGATAGTGTCTCCGTAGGCTGCCCCCCTTCCGTGACCAATGTGAAGAGGGCCGGTTGGGTTTGCCGAAACAAACTCAACCAAAACCTTTTGCCCTCTCCCTAAATCAAGCTTAAAAAATTCGTCCCTCTTTTCTAAGAGGTCTTTTAGGTTTTTTCGATAAAAATCTTCAGCTATCCAAAAATTGATAAAGCCAGGTCCTGCTATTTCAAGCTTGCTAAAGTTTTCTTCTTGATTAAGCATCTCTGAAAAGGATTGAGCTATTTCCCTTGGGGACTTACCAACTTTTCCTTTAAGAACTAAGGCTACATTCGTTGAATAATCACCAAAGGCTTCGTTTTTCGGGATTTCTACCTCAAACAAAGTATCTTTGTGCTCGGGATAAAGGCTCTCTAAGACCTCTTTAACCCTGCTCCTTATGACCCTTTTTATCATCTTTTGCCTCTTTCAAAAGAGTTAGGTCTGGCGAAAAATCTGGGCACTTTGTGGGTTTAGTGTTGTCAAACTGAAACTTTTTTAGACAAAACTCACGCCAAGCGCACCTTGCACAAAGAACAATCTCTTCAGATGCTTTTGAAGGTTCACTCTGGGAAGGCATCACACTCAATTATAACCTTTGCTTTGAGAAAATCTATAGAGAGGATCCTTCCTTTAATACGCCTTGGTGGCTCAAAAAAGGTCTTAAACACGATTTCCTCTCCCTGAACTTCAAGCTGGGTTATATCCCTTATCCATTCCCTTTCCTCACCCTTACACCTTAGCCAAATCTTTGCTTGACACATAACCTAACTCCTTATCCAGAGCTTGTCTTACTCTTTTAAGAAACTCTAAAATAAAGGGTTTGTCAAGCCGGATGAGAAGTTTTTCCATTCTTTGGTCCTTCGTTAAGGATAGGGCAACTTCCAAAAAGGATTGAGGCAGAGGACAGAAGACATCTTCTCTTTCTTCCGTTGAGGGATGGGGAAAGCTTAAAAACAAAGAATGAAGAAGGATTCGTCCCCCAAAGTTAACCTTCGAGCCATAAAGCTTATCCCCGACGATGGGTGCTCCTCTCCTACTTGTTGCTACCCTTAGCTGATGTTTTCTTCCGGTGATAGGACAAAGTAAGAGCAGGCTAAATTTTTCTGTTGAATAAAGGCTCTCAAAGTAGGTTAAAGCTCTCTTTGTGGATGGGGCTTCTTTATCAAAAGCTTTAACCTTTCGCAATCTTTCGTCATGCTTAAGATAATCTATGAGCAAACCCTCCCCTAAAAATTCACCTTCAACCATTGCAAGATAAACTTTGGCCAAATCCCCCTTTTGCATAGCCTGAAAGAGTTTGCTTGCCGATTTACTTCTTTTCGCAAAGAGGACTACTCCGGAGACGGGTTTATCAAGCCTATGGACAACGGCAAGAAACACATTACCAGGCCTCTTATCCCTTATCCGAATATGCTCCTTAAGCTGAAGAAATAGAGATTCTTCAACCCTCTTTGCACCCTGGACAACAAGCGAGGATGGTTTATAAACTGCTAAGATATGCTTATCTTCCTTGAGGATTTTCCAATTTTCTTTCAAGGACATCCTTTCTTTTAATACCCTCAAGCTCTGGCTTCTTTTGGAAGAAATCTTCGCTAATTCCAAAGAACTTAAACACAAAACGGAAAATTCCCTTTCCTATGCTTGCCGGATGAAGGGGAACGATAATCGGATTGTCATAGGTGCCGACAACCTCAAGGGGAAGATAAACGAGCATCCTCTCTTTGCCAAGAAGTAGCCTGCTTGAATAAGGAATATGCTCTATGATAACATCAACCGTCTTGAAGGGCGAAACAAGGAAGGTTAGAGATAAGCTTTTGTCCTTAAGATTGGCATAGCCTGAGCTAAACAACCTAAAGCCCTGAGCGGACATAAAGAATTCGTCAACCAAAAGATAGGAATTAGAAGCCTTAAGAACTAAGGTAAGATCATCGAGGGGTAAAAGGTTTTTCTCAAGGTCTGGGATTTTACCCCTGAATAGGTCTATGGGACTTAAGAAGCCAAGAACCCTCATAAGAAGCGGAGCCCGGTACATGTAGCCTTTGTGAGATGTTGCATAGACCTCACCGTATCCATGCTCAATTAGTGATTTTTCTCCGTCAAAATAGAAAAAGCCATGAGCCTTAAAGGGTCCTTCAAAGATGACCTTAGGCATCTCGTTCGGATAGAGACAAGAAAAGAGGTCCAAAAGGTCTCCCTGCGAGGGGTTTAGCTCTATGTATCCATAATGGAAGGTGTTTGTCTTTTCAGCCTCAGCCGTAAAGGATAGCCCGCAAAGATTAACCTCTGGAAGCTTAATGGCGTAGGTTGTTCCGTTTACTATGCTAAGAGTCCCGTTTAAACTTTCAATGGTATGGTTAGTCGGAAGGATAAGCCTGTGAAGACTAAAGGCTATGTTTGCATTAACCGGAACCGTTAGCTCAATTCCAGCTGTTTTTTGCCTCTCTTTGGTAGCGTTTAGAGCCTCTGTAGGAAAGATTTTGGCAAGGTCTAAGGTTTCGCTAAAGAGCTTACCATCTAACCATAAGGCATCTTCTTTCGCTTTAACGGCTAAGCTCCCGTTAAAGTCTAAACCCTCCCTTTTTACCCTAAAAGAAGAGATAGATACCGTTGAATTTTCAAACTCTGCGGAAAGGCTTGCGGTCAAGCTTAAGGGCTTTTTAAGGGTTAAGTCTTTTATGTGAAGAGATGAAGAACGAGGAAAGAGGTTTCCAGAGCTTAGAAGCCTGTGAAAGGCTTGAAGAGGGTCTTTTTTTAAGCTTTCCAAAGCTTTGAAATCCCTTCCCTCAAAGTTTAAGCTCAAGTCTGAAGAAATTTTCCCGTAGCTTAACGGCAAGCCTTCAAAAAGAACTAAGGTGTCAAGGGCTGAGAGCTCTCCTTTAAGTCTTACTTTTAAGCTTTGGTCATAAGAAAGGCTAAGGCTTAAGTCGGAGCTATTTCCTTCAAACCTTGAGGTAAGATCAAGTCCCTTTGAGGCTAAACCATATTGAGCTTGAAGAGAAAGCTTTACCCCTTCTCCGAGGATGGATAGGTCTCCCGCTATTTTCTCTTTATCAAGCTTAAACTCTTGCAATTCCACCTTGGCAGGTAGCTTAAGCCTTACACCCTGAGGTAGGCTTACAAGGCTTGATAGCTTCCCATAAAGGCTTTCCTTAACCTCTCCCTTCCCCCGAAGAGTTAGCAAAGGATTAGCCAAAGCATAGGAACCAAAAAGGCTAAACTCGCTATCCTCAACCTTAACCAAGCTTTCATCTAAATAAAGGAGCCCGTTTTTAAAGGAAATAAAAAGCTCGGGTGAAGAAAGGCGAATCGTTTGATTGGTGAGGTCAAACCTTAGACTTAACCCCTTTATCCTACCGGAAAAAGAAAGGCTTTGCGAGAGAAGGGGCAAAGCTTGCTCCTTATCTAAACTCCCAATGGATAAAGAGCTAAGAGCAACATCCTTTAAGAAGACCTCGTCCAAATCTATGGCATAGGGCTCAAGCTTTTGTTTTATCCCCTCATCTAAAGATAGAAGCGTAAAGAGAGTTTCCTTTGGTAGGCTTACCTGGGAGATAGATAGAGAAAGAAGCTTATTTTTTATCTCAAAAAGCCCCTTTAAATCAAGAGCCTTTCCATCCTCAAAAAAGAGGTTTATCCCAGAAAAGCTAAGCCTTTCGTTCTTGTAGTCTATACTTCCTGAGGAAACTATCACAGGTTTTTTAAGAGAAGCAATAGAAACGGCAACATCCTTTGGAAAAAGGCTAAGCGCTACATCTAAAGATGCGGGATAACCTGAGAGGACAATGCTTCCCTCAACCTTTCCGCTCACTTGATATTTTTCAAGAGAAGATGCATCCTTACTTAACCGAAGGGCTAAATCTTTAAGATTTTCTGCAAGCCCTGAAAATTGGGATTTAACCTCAATCCGAGGCTCTTTAGCCCCTAAATCCAAAAGGACCTCAGAGTCTTTCAATTGAATGTTCTCGTTGACAATCCCGCTTCCTTCAAACCTAAGCTTTGCCTTATCAAGGCTTACCTTACCCTCTACCCCGGCAAAAGAAAGGGGAAGCCCTGGGATTTCAATCTTTCCATCCTTTACCTCCCCGCTTAACTCTATAGAATTTAGGCTAAATGCTTCATCCCAGTCCTTTCCCCGGGCTTGAAAGACAAGTTCTGTAAAGAGACCACCCTTTAAGTAGTCTGAAATAGCCTTAAAAACATCCCTTGGAAGGAGCTTGGCTAAGACTGGGCTAAGGCTTTGAAAATCTAAGGAACCTGTCTTGGCGCTAAGATCTATTTCCTTCGGCGTGGCTAAAACCTTGAGCTCTCCTTTAAGCCTTGGATTATGGAAATCAAGGAGTGGAAATTCAACCTCCCATCCGTCCTTCCCTAAGATTGCCACCCCCTCAAAGTAGCCACAGATAACCCTTTGTCCATCCTCAAGCCGAATGAGGCACGGTGCATCTCCTGAAAATCCAGCGTAAACTCTATCTTTTTCTACAGAGATTTGAGCTTGAAGGTTTAGCTTATTTTCCCCAGGGTCAAAGTCTACAAGCTTCAAAGCAGGCTTTAAGTTTAGCTCTTTAACTTCAACCGAACCCTCACCAAAAAGGCTTACATAGTTGAGATACCCTTTAAGGCTTAGCTGAGAAAAGAAGTTGGCGCTAGCCTTAAGGTCAAAAAGAAGCTGGTCCTTCCTATCAACAAGATTAAGATTTAGCCCCTTTAGCTCAAAGTTTTTCCCTTTGTATTCTGCGGAAAAATTTCCATCCCGAACCACAAACCGAATAGGAGCTAATTTTTGAAGAAGAGCTTTATAATCAAACTTTATCTCTTCTTCCTCAGGTGTTTCCGGAATCGATAATTTAATCGTAGGTGAGCTCAAATGAACCTCTTCCGGAAAATAAGAACCTCGCAAGAGCTTTGACCAATCAAAATCTATCTTTGCTTTTGGCAAGGCTAAAAAAAGCCTTGGATGCTCAAGCTTAAAATCCTGAAACTTAAAATGAAGTTTTACCAAATCAACGGAGACATGATGATATTCTACCTTTATCTGATGATTTCTCTCGAGGTAGTTTTTCAGCTTTTCTTTAAAAAAAGGATGATTGAGGAAAAAAGTAAGGTTTAGGGTGCAAAAGCCTAGTAAAAAAAGGAAAAATAGGAAAAGAAGACCAAAATAGAGCAGAAAGCGTTTCATGCTTTAAATTTAGCACTAATCTAAAAGTTTTAAAGAAAGTTTGAGGGCAGATATTAGGCTGTCTGGGCTTGCAATGCCAAGGGGTGCTATGTCGTAGGCCGTGCCATGGCAAGGAGAGGTTCGAACAATGGGTAACCCGAGAGTAACGTTTACTCCATCCCTAAAATGAATTAGCTTGAAAGGAGCTAAGCCTTGGTCATGGTAGACGGCAATCACAAGGTCGTGTTTACCCTGGAGAGCATGATAAAAAAGGCTATCTGCCGGATAGGGTCCGCTCAAAGGGATGCCTAAGGCTTTAGCCTTCTCAACCGCAGGGATAAGAATCTTTATCTCTTCGTCTCCAAGAAGACCTGCCTCCCCAGCATGGGGGTTTAACCCGCAAAGCGCTATGTTTAAGCTTTTCTTTTTGGGTTTAATCTTCCGCAAAAATTCGTAAGATAGCCTTGCTACGGAGAGCACCTTTTCTTCTGAAAGCGCACCTGGAACATCTTTAAGGGGTAGATGGGTGGTTAAGAGGGAAACGATAAGCCTTTTCCCATAAAAACACATCACATAGTCCTTAACGCCAAAGGCATCGGCTAAAAGCTCGGTATGTCCTCGGTATTTGGAGCCGACCTTAGCTAAACCCTCTTTAGTTATGGGCAGGGTAACGATGGCTTTGACTTGTCCATTTTTAGCAAGGGAAATAGCTTTCTCAAGATAAGAAAGCATTGCTTGGTAGCCTTCGAGGGTTGGCTGAGAAGGCTCTATGTCAAGCTCCGAGAGAGAAAGGATCTCTACTTCCTGAGGAAGCTTAAGGGAAAAGAGCTTAGCGCGGGATTCTAAGACCTTTCTATCACCGATTATGAGAAACTTTTTTAAGTGCCTTTTAAAATGAGGAAGGGCTTTGAGTAAAACCTCGGGGCCGACCCCAGCGGGGTCCCCAAGGGTTATGGCTATCATCCTACTTCATCTCTTCGAAATCAGCGTCAATTACATCATCCTTACCTTTCTGAGACTGGGATGCACTCCCTGCTTCTGAAGCACCTGCCTTTGTCCGGTAAAGTATTTCAGCCAGCCTGTAAGAAGCTTGAGTTAGCTCATCGCTTGCCCTTCTTATAGCCTCTATATCGTCCCCTTCCATCTTCTCCCTTAGTTTGGCGATCTTTTCTTCAACCTCTTTCCTTAAGTCGGCTGGTGCCTTATCGCCAAGCTCTCTCAAGGTCTTCTCTACAGAGTAGATAAGGCTATCAGCCTGGTTCCTTGCTTCAGCAAGCTCTCTCTTTCTCCTATCCTCTTCAGAGTGTTTTTCTGCTTCCTCGATAATCCTCTTAATCTCATCTTCAGGGAGGCCAGAGGTTGGTCTAACAACTATTGATTGCTCCTTTCCGGTGCCAAGGTCTTTGGCTGTAACATGAAGGATTCCGTCAGCATCTATGTCAAAGGTAACCTCAATCTGAGGCACTCCTCTCGGTGCAGGAGGAATTCCCACTAAATCAAAGCGGGCAATGCTTTTGTTGTCCTTTGCCAAAGGTCTTTCACCCTGAAGAACATGAATAGTGACTGCCGTTTGGTTATCTGCGGCAGTGGTAAAGATCTGGCTCCTTCTTGTGGGGATGGTTGTTCCCCTGGGAATGATGACCGTAAACACACCACCCAGGGTCTCAATACCCAAGGAAAGAGGAACAACATCCAAGAGAAGGACATCTTTTACCTCACCCTTTAAGACTGCAGCCTGAATGGCTGCTCCCATAGCAACCACTTCATCGGGGTTTACGCCCTTTACCGGCTCCATACCAAAAATCTCCTTCACCTTCTGCTGGACCCTTGGCATGCGAGTCATACCACCAACGAGGATGACCTCATCGATGTCCTTCGGGGTTATTCCGGCATCCTTCATAGCAATTCGGCAGGGCTCCTCAAGCCTTTCAATTAGGTCCTCAACCAGGCTTTCAAGCTTTGCCCTTGTTAGCCTCATCACTAAGTGTTTCGGTCCGGTAGCATCAGCGGTGATAAAGGGTAGGTTTATCTCCGTCTCAAGGGTTGAAGAAAGCTCAATCTTAGCCTTCTCCGCAGCCTCCTTAAGTCTTTGCAAAGCCATCTTATCCTGTCTTAAATCGATACCATGCTCCTTCTTAAACTCCTCTGCGATGTAGTCAACGATCCTCATGTCAAAGTCTTCGCCCCCAAGGAAGGTATCACCGGAGGTAGCCTTTACCTCAAAAACGCCATCCCCAATCTCAAGAATGGAGATGTCAAAGGTTCCGCCACCGAGGTCAAAAACGGCGATTATTCCCTCTTTCTTCTTCTCAAGACCATAGGCTAGACAGGCAGCTGTAGGCTCGTTGATGATCCTTATGACATTTAAGCCGGCGATCCTTCCTGCATCCTTGGTTGCTTGCCTTTGAGTATCATCAAAGTAAGCGGGAACGGTAATGACTACATCTTTAACCTCGGTCCCAAGATACTCCTCAAGGTCCTGTTTTATCTTCCTTAGGATCATTGCTGAAATTTCTGGCGGGCTCATCCTTTTGCCGCGGACCTCTACATGGGCATCACCGTTTGGCGCCTCAACAATTTTGTAAGGCACCCTCTTTCTCCATTCCTGGACCACTGGGTCGTTAAACTTCCTACCCATCAAACGTTTGATACCAAAAATGGTGTTCTCAGCGTTAATGATGGCTTGCCGTTTTGCCGGCAAACCAACAAGAATTTCTCCACTTTCCTGAAAGGCAACGACAGATGGGGTCGTTCTTGTTCCTTCCCTATTAGGTATGACCTTAGGTTCGCCACCCTCAAATATGGCTACGCAAGAGTTAGTAGTTCCAAGGTCAATTCCAACGATTGGTGTTGCCTTAGCCATCTTTTCCACCTCCTAAGTTTATCTGATTATTCAGTTTCGTTGTCTTCCTGAACCGTTGGTTTCTCTTGGGCTTCTTCTTGCTGTCTTCCCAGGCAAACACAAACCAAAGCAGGTCTTATCACCCGGTTATGGAGCATGTAACCCTTTTGGAAAACTCGGGTAATCTTCCCGTTTTCAATCTCGGGATGAGGCTCAGTTTGCAACGCCTCATGCAAATAAGGTTCAAAAGCCTCACCTATAGCTGGCTCAAACTGCTTTAACCCAAACTTCTCAAGCGTCTGAATAAGAACTTTTAAACTAAGTGCAACGCCTTCCTTTAGAGCAGAAATGTTCTGGGTAGTTTCAAAGGATTTTAGCGCAAGCTCAAGGTTATCTATTGAGGGAAGAAGCTCCCTAAAGACATTCTCTAAAGCAAACTTATAGTATTCTTCCTTTTCTCTTTGAAAGGCTTTTTTCAAGTTTTCAACCTCAGCGGCATAACGAAGGGCTCTTTCCTTCCAAAGCTTTAATTCCTCTTCTAAGTTTTTCGTTTCTTCCCCTTCCTTTGTCTGAGCCTCTTCCTTTTCTAAAACTTCTTCTTTTACTGATTCCATGTTCCTACTCCCCGTTTAATTTTTAGGAAAAAAGGCTATGATAAAATTAAGTATCCCTTTTAAATTTTCCAGAGGGGAAGACAAAAATTGAATAAATGGCAAATAAGCGAGGTTGTCCAAAAAGCCCTCTCTGAAGACCTCCCCTTTGAAGACCTAACCTCTGAACTTCTCATAGAGGATAACCTTTTCGGAGAAGCCTATTTTCTTGCTAAAGAAGACTTGGTGGTCTGCGGTATCCCGGTTGTAGAAGAGGTCTTTCAAAGGGTTGATGGGACTGTTGAGCTCTCCTTTAAAGTTAAGGAAGGGGAGGAAGTTTCTAAAGGAACAAAATTTGGGGTTGCCAGAGGCAAAGTAAAAAGCCTACTCAAAGGCGAAAGGGTTGCCTTAAACTTTCTTCAGCATCTCTCAGGGATTGCCACCGTGGTTAGAAGAATACAGAAGAGGCTTTCTTCCTACGGGATCACCCTTCTTGATACAAGAAAGACTCTGCCCGGATTAAAGGTATTACAAAAGTATGCAGTGCGGGTTGGAGGGGGGCAAAACCACAGGTTTTCCCTCTCCGATGGCCTTTTGATCAAAGATAACCACATAAAAGCCTGCGGAGGACTCGAAAAAGTCTTAGAAAAACTTAACCGAATTCCTCACTATGCAGCCGTGGAGATAGAGGTCAAAAGCTTAACCGAGCTGTCCTTAATCCTTGAAAGCGAAGCCAACATCTCAGCAGTTCTGCTTGACAATTTTAGCCAAAAAGACTTAGAAAAAGCTTTAGATATGATTAAAAGAAGTGAGAAAAAGGTCTTGGTTGAGGTTTCAGGCGGGGTGAAAGAAGAAAATTTAGATAGATTTTTAATCCAAGGAATTGATTACCTTTCATCAGGGGCAATAACTCACAGCGTCAAAGCCGTTGATATAAGCTTTAAAGTCGATAAGGTTTGGAAGGTTTAAAAAGATTAAGAGGAATGGGGCAGGGTTTTGCCCCACCCCTTTTAACATAATTAACCAGCAAAAGCCTTCTCTAACGGAGGAATAACCTGCTTCTTTCTGCTCATGACCCCATCAAGCCACATTGATTTTCCTTCAAGCTTTTTACCGAAGGCTTTCTCGATGATGGCAGGCTCATCGGTCACGACAAGGAGCTCAGTTCCTTCCTTCATGATGTCGGTTAGCATGAACACGATGCTATGATAGCCTCCTTCCTGTTTCATCTTGACGAGCTCTTGATAGATTTCCTCCTTCCTTGGCTCAATGAGCGAGAGGTCAATAACTTCGATCTGACCAGCGCCAACCTTCTTTCCGCTCATGTTGTAATCCTTATAGTCTCTCATGATGATATCTCTCACAGACATTCCGCTAACATCAGAAAGCTTAGACTTAACCTCGATGCCAAACTTGGTAATGTCTTCAACGCCTGCAATCTTGGCTAAGGCTTCACCAGCCTCTTTGTCCATCGGAGTAGTGGTTGCGGATTTAAAGATTACCGTGTCGCTAAGTATGGCAGAAAGCATAAGTCCAGCTATCTCTTTGGGTATGGCAACACCCGTTGTGTCGTAAAGATACTTGATCACCGTTGAGCTGCAACCAACTGGAAAGTTGACAAAGCAGATGGGGTTGGGGGTGCTTACATCACCGATCTTATGATGGTCAACAACGGCGACAATTTCTGCTTGAGCATAATTATCAACCGTCTGGGCTATGTCTGAATGGTCAACTAAAGCAACCTTTTTGCCGGCACCATCCGTCATCTTTTCAGGAACGGAAAAACCAAACTTCTCAAGGACAAATTTAGTCTCAGCGTTTGGTTCACCCTGAACAACAGGCTTTGCCTCAAGGTCAGGCATCTTCATCTTTGCAAGGACCCCAGATTTCCTCCATTCATTCCAAAGGTAAGCAAAGGCTATAGCAGAACAAACAGAGTCCGTATCAGGATTTTTGTGACCTACTACATAGAGCACTTCTGCCATACAGCACCTCCTTTTTTTAGATTTTTAAGGATTATATTACTAAAGCCTGCCTTGTCAAGAGAAAGATTTATCCTTAAAATGACTGAAGAAACGGATACTTTTTCCGATAAATTAACCGATGGAAAAGGATATAGAGAGAGAAGCAGCAAGAATAGAGGTTGTTGTGCCGGTCTCGGTAAGGAAAATTTCTCCGGAAGAGCTTGAAAATTCTATTGCCCGGGTTGTAGGAGAAGTCCCTTACCTTTCCTACATACAGCTTCAAGACACCATGGACGAAGCCTTGAACAACTGGCTAAAGCTTATCAACGCAAAGCTTGATTATTTAATCGGTCTACTAACCAGGGAAAAAGAGGGCTTCGGAGACCTGCCTTTACAAAAGGTCAACCTAAGCGAAAAGGGTATAAGTCTGAAATGTCATGAAAAATTAAACTCCGGGGACTTTGTAGAAATCAAGATAGTTTTAGACCTCTTCGGACCTCTTGGTTTTTATCTTTACGGAAGAGTAGTTTGGGCAAAAGATACACCCCAGGGGACCCTGATAGGAGTTGAGTTTGTTAAACTGCCGATAGATATCAAAGAAAAACTTGGGTTATACATCCTAAACAAGGAAAGAGAGCTTATCCGAGAAAAGAGGTTGGGATAAATGCCATCGATCGTTGGCCTGCTCGTTGTTATCATATGCGTCTTTGTCGGCTATGCCTTAGAGCACGGAAACTTTTCCGTTATCATCCAGCCTGTTGAATGGCTCATCATCTTTGGTGCTGCGGGCGGATCCTTGCTTACCGCCAATCCTATGTCTGTCGTTAAAGGTATAGTTCAAGGGGTTATAAAATGCCTAACCAAACCAGGTGTCTACACGAAGGATGATTTTGTCGACCTCCTCTTACTTCTTAACGACATCTTTAAAAAAATCAAAAAAGAGGGGCTAATCTCCATCGAGCAAGACATAGAAAACCCAGAAGCAAGTAAAATTTTCTCTTCCTTCCCTAAGATTCTTACCAATCATGTGGTACTTGATTTTATCAGAGACACCTTTCGTTCTATCCTTACCACCAATCTTAGTCATTTTGAATTAGAAGCCCTGCTTGAAAACGAAATAGAGATCATTCATCATGAACTGGCTGAGCCTGCCCATCGTTTATCAAGCCTTGCGGACTCTATGCCGGGTCTTGGTTTGGTTGCTGCGGTTCTTGGCATCATCCTTACCATGGGAAAGATCAACGAACCCCCATCAGTCCTTGCTCATCATCTTTCCATTGCCCTTGCAGGCACCTTTATCGGAATTCTTACCTGTTATGGGTTTATGGCTCCCCTTTCTGCCCGGATGGAGAGGATGGTAAACGAGGAGAAGGAATACCTTATGGTTATAAAACAGGCTATAGTGTCTTTCATAGCTGGTGGCGCCCCTGCGATGGCGGTCGAGTTTGCAAGAAGGACTATTCCCCCCCACATGAGACCAAGTTTTAGCGAGCTTGAAGCCAAGCTTAAAGAGAGGAAATAATGTCAACTCCACCCATCATTGTAAAAAGGGTTAAGAAAGTTGTAGGCGGACATCACGGAGGGTCCTGGAAGATCGCGTATGCTGACTTTCTTGCTGGAATGATGACCTTTTTCCTGCTTTTGTGGCTTGTGACCCTCATGGAACCAAAGACCAAAGCTCAGGTTGCCGCCTACTTCAAAAAATTCAACATCTTCTCCAAAGCCGGAGTTAGCATGCTCATGGAGTTTTACCGGACAGGTAAAATGGAAGCCCCAAAGGTTCAAACTTTATCTCAAGAACTTCCCGAGGTAAAGGGGGTTGGCGACCGCTTTAGGAGAATAGTTGAAACCAGACTTAAAAGCCTACGGGAGCATGTTCTAATTGAAGTAACCGAGACCCCTACCAAGGAAAGGGTGGTCAAGATTGAGATAGTTGACCTTGCGGAAAAGCCTCTTTTCAAACCAGGGAGTGCAGAGCTTGAGCCAGAGGCCAAAGAGATCTTAAAAGTTATTGCCGAAGAACTTCGAGGAGAAAATGTGTTAGTCTCTGTAGAGGGGCACACAGACGCTGTGCCCTCTCGTAGAGGAAAGGCAGGCAACTGGGAGTTGTCCACCGCAAGAGCCATCTCTGCCATGCTTGAGCTTGAGAAAAGCGGCTTTCCAGCAGAAAACATAACTGAGGTCGTAGGCTATGCCGACACAAAGCCCCTATTCCCAGACAACCCCTACGACCCAAGAAACAGAAGGATCACCCTCACGGTTCGCTACCCTCAGCCTAAGCCTACCCAAGCACTTGAGGGTAAAACAAACCTTAGCTCCTCTCCCGAAAGATAAGCTTTATAGGAACCCTTTTAAAACCGAGGACTTCCCTAAACCTTCTTTCAAAGAACTTCTGGACATGCCTTGGAATGGTCTCCGGGTTAACGTTTACAAAGACAACAAAGGTTGGAGGAGCAACCTCAACCTGAGTGGCATAGTAGACCTTTAGCCTCTTTCCAGCGATGGTAAAGGAATATTGAGTTTTTATCTCTTCAAGGAGGGCGTTTAGCTTTGAAGTTGCTATTCTTCGGCTAAACTCCTCGCAGAGTTCTTCAACGAGCGGAAGTATCTCCCCTACCCTTCTTCCCGTCTTAGCAGAAATCGTTAGAATCGGGACATAATCCATAAACTTCAACTCATGTTTGATAAGCTCAAGAAAGACGTTTCCTGCCTCTCTCCTTCCATCAAAGAGGTCCCATTTGTTGACAAGAAGTAGACAGGGGCGATAGTTCTTGGCAATCTGACGCAAAAGGGTTTTATCCTGATGGGTTAAACCCTCCTCAGCGGTGATCATAAACAAGACGACATCAACCTTTTTTAGGATGTCCAAAGCCTTATCGACGCTAAACTTTTCTACTCGTTCGTCAATCCTTGCTCGCCTTCTTATTCCAGGAGTGTCGATTAAAAGAAAATTCTTACCCTCTGGGGTAGTTATAAGAATGTCTACGCAGTCCCTTGTTGTGCCAGGAATTTCTGAGACTATCATCCTTTCAAAACCAACAAGCCTATTAACCAAGGTGCTTTTCCCTACATTTGGTCTTCCAAAGACGGCAATCTTGACGAAGGATTTTTCTGGGATCTTCTCAAGCCTGTCTTTGGCTAGCTCTAATAGTTTTTCCTTTAAAAGTCCGATGTTTTTGAGAGACTTAGCCGAAATAAAGACCACATCCTCAAACCCAAGCTGAAAAAACTCTAAAGCCTTTGCTTCCTCCTCTTTTCCATCAACCTTATTCACAACTAAGAGAACTTTTTTGCCCTTTTTACGCAGATAATCCGCGATAATCTCATCACCGGAAGTTAAACCCTCATTGGCAGAAACTACGAAGAGGACAAGGTCAGCATCCTCAACAAGCTTATCTACAATTTCAAATATCTTCTGAGAGAAAAAATCCTCGCCTCCCCATTCGATACCGCCTGTGTCGATGAGCCTTATTCCGTATCCGTCCTCAAGCTCTGTATACTCAAACAAAAAATCCCTTGTAACCCCGGGAGTTTGCTCAACGATTGCCTTTCTCTCACCAATTAGCGTGTTGAACAGAGTGGATTTCCCAACATTAGGACGACCAACGATCACCGCTTGATACATAATCTCAACTCCTCTCAATTAAAGATTTAATCCTCGGAAAAAGCTCTAAATTGACATGAGGAATGAACAAAGCACCGGTTAAAAGTTCCATAAACCTCGGCTCGGTGTTTAGTTCAAGATAGGTAATGTTGTCAACTATTTTTTTTATTTCTTCAAAATCGGCACATTTTAAAAATTTTAAGGCTCCAAGCCCGGCAGAGTTTCCGACTGCTACTGCTTTATCCAAGGCTGAATCTGGCAGCATCCCAAGCATAACCGCAGAAGAAACATTGATGTTTACCCCAAAGCTTCCGGCAAAGTAAAACTTTTGGACATCCTCAAAGCTAAGCCCTGACTTTTCACCAAGAAGGTTAAGAATGCAAAACATAGCACCCTTTGACCTAATAAAAGCCTTGACCTCAGGCTCCTTAATCAGGATCTGCCTTTGCCCATCCTCATAGACCAAAAAAGCCCTCCCCTCATCTGTCTCGATGACCCTCTCCCTCCAACTTTCTTTTATCAACCTTCCTTCCGGGGAGAGAACTCCCTCTTTAAATAACTGAGCCATAAGGTCGATGATGGCTGAGCCGCACATGCATTTTGGCGGATGTCCTCCTATCGTTTCAAGGTAGACTTGATTACTTGCTCGGTTGATGGAGACCTTGTAGATAGCTCCCGGCTCAGCCCTACATCCTGCGGAGAAGATGCCCCCTTCAAGAGCAGGACCTGCAGCCCCCGCACAGGCAAGCAAAAAATCTCTATTACCAAGCACTACCTCAGCGTTTGTCCCAACATCGATAAAAAAGCAAGGTGCATCCTTCTTGTGTAGCTCCACAAAAAAAAGTCCAGCTATCAAGTCTCCTCCAAAGTAAGCACCAGCTGAAGGAAAGATAAAAACCCGTCCCTCAGGATGGACCTTGAACTCAACCTCAAGGCTTCTAAGAACGCCATACCATTTTGCAACCGGAGGATAGGGCTCAAGGATTAAATAGTTGACAGGCAAACCAAGCAAGAGATGGGTCATCGCCGTGTTCCCGCAGAGAGAAACATAGTAGATTCTCTCACCGTTAAGCCTTTCTATCTCCTTGTTTATAGCCTCTAAGGTTTCAAGCCTAATTTCCTCAAGCTTTTCTCTCTTCCTTGCTAAATGAAGCCTCGTCAAGATGTCCTCTCCGTGCTTGGTTTGAGGGTTTAGGATGGAAGATTCTTCAAGCACAACATCCCTTTCAAAGTCGTAGAGATAGAAAGCAATCGTTGTGCTCCCAAGGTCAATAGCTAACCCATAAACAGGGCTTTCCTCCTCAAGAAGGTCAGCAAGAACAAGGCCTTTTTCCTCTTTCACAAAAACTCCTTTAAAAGGTTTTTCCTGCCTTAAAAAATGGGGAAGCTTCCTTAAAGAGGTTAAACTAAAGGTAAATTCTCCTAAGTCTAATCTATTTTGCAAAAAGCTCCTAAAAGATTCGGCATCAAACCGCTCAACAAGCTTAATCTCCCTCGGATTAACCTTTATCACCATGCAGGAAGTCTCTACACATCCACCACGCATTGAACTATCCACCCTTCCTCTCTTTTTTCTACCTTTGCTTGGGTAAAGGTTGCTCCCTTTACCTCAACCCCGTACCCAAACCTTTCCCCATCAAAGGGAATAACCAAAAATTTCCCAGTAAGATAGTATCCGTATTCCCTTTCCTCAATCCTTCCTTGAAAACCAATCACTAAAACATCCTCAAGAGAAACAAGGCTTATAGCCTTATTCACAAAGAACACAAGGAGCTCATCCAGGGTGTCGGCAGATACCTCAACTTCTCTTTCGCTTGCGGGAAAAACCTCATTAAAATCTATGTTTTCAACATAAAGAGTTGTAAGGGCCTTCAAGACTTCAGAGAAGGCTTCCTCTAAAGTCTCCCCATAGCCTCTTATACCAACATCTGCTCCGTGCTCAAAGGTCTCGTATCTCTTCATAGAGAACACCTCAAGGTAGGGGCTCGTGATGATAGTTTATTATCTTGCCTATGTTATCTTCAAAATAATAAGGCACAAAGGGGAAAAGAAAATAGGCTAAGAAAGAGTTCCGCCTTTCTTTTTCTGAAAAAAGAAGGGCATACTTTTCCTTGGGAATAAGGATAAGCGCAGATTGCCTTTCGCCTTCTAAATAGATGCTTTCCGTGGGTAAATCCTTCATATCTTTTAGCTTGTGTAAAAATATTGAAACTTCAGCGGGTAAAGGTAAACTTGGATTGCGATGAAAAACTAAAGCAAGGGTTAAGCCTTTAAACTCTAAGAAATAAGCTCCTTCTTTTAGTTCTATCAACTCAAACATTCTTGGGTCGCAAACTTCAATGTCCAAATATTTTTTCTCTTCAAGGGTAGAGACATTCCTTACCTCAAAATCCCTGTTAAAAACTCGATAGAGATCAAAGCGTGAAAAATTTACTACATATTCAAAACTTGATACACCAAGTTTGTAATATATTGGAAAATATTTAGCTTTATATGGTTTGATATCTTCTGATTTTAAGTTAAGCAATAGGGCAAATTTGTCCTGATTTTTAAGTAAAATATGAGGAAAGTTTTTATCTTTGAAAATTATAATAAAATCAGTCTTTTGGTAAAATTTATCAAAAAAGTTATAGGTAAAAATGAAGAATATAAGGGTAAGCAAAAAGGGGAAACATTTACCATAAAAAGAGAGATGAAAATTCAGTTTTCGTATTATCTTTTGGTTTGTAAAATAAACTAAAGGGCAAATTAGAAAGATATTTAGAAGAAGATTGACAGAAAAGGGAGAAATATAAAGCCAATCAAAAAAAGGAATTTCCATATACCATTTAAAGATAGTGGCTACACATTTCATTAAATACTTAGCTAAGGTTTCATCAAGAAAATAAATTAAAGCTGAGAGCAGAGAAAGAGGAATAAAGATAAAGCTCCAGAAGGCTGATGCTAATAAATTGTTAATTGGTGTAGCTATAGCATGATAGCCAATTCGGTATAAAAGAAGAGGAAAAAGTAGAAAAGAAATAAAGCTTGAAACGAAAAGACCTTGAAGGCTAATATATAAACTCTTTTGCCATAGGTTCTCAGGTTTTAGATTAAGCCTCTGCCAAAGCTGATGGGCAAGGAGCAATCCTAAGGTGGCTAAAAAGGAAAATTGAAAAGAAAGATTCCCGATAAGGGAAGGCTCAAAAAGGCAAAGGATAAAGGCAGTCAAAAGAAGAATAAGAAGGCTTGGTGTGTTTCTAAAAAACACCTTGGCTAAAACTAATACAAAGAGAAAGAAAAAGGCTCTAACTGCCGAGCCATCAAAGCCTGAAAGAAAAAGAACTACTAAAGCTCCAGGTAAAGAAAATATCATGGCGTAGATTTGAAGAGGATACCGTGTGAATACTAAAGGAGATCTTTTAAGCCAAAAAAGCATAAATTTGTATAGGATCCCGTATAATATCCCGAGATTAAAGCCAGATATGGCAAGCTGATGGTATAATCCCTGTTTCTTTAAAGCCTCTAAATATTCTTGAGGGAGTTGAGTTTCAACACCAAGGACAAGGGCTTGAAAAAGCCCTTTCGCTAAACCGGAAAGCTCTTCTGAAAATCTAAATAGCTCATACCGTATGCTTTCTATGTTAAAGCCATCGGTCTTACATATAGCCTCATCTTGTCGTTTAAACTCATAAAATCCCTCAACCCCTTGAGCCATTTCCAACTCCTTTGTTGCAGGACGAAAGGGATTTAACCCCTCCTTCATCTCCTTCGAGGTTAAGCTTAATAAACACTTCATCCCTGGACTAAAATCACCTTTATAGGCGGTAAAAAGGATCTCTTCCCCTGATGTCAATCTAAGTAAAACTCTCTTTCCTTCGAAATAGGGCTCAACCCTTAAAACTTCACCGAAAAACTGAGCCTTGGAAGGAAGCTTGCTTTCTTCTTCTTTAAAGTAAAAAGAACCAAAGATAAAACTTAATACAAGAGTTGAGACAGCTAAAGCTTTCAGCTTATTTTGTGGAAAAAAGAAAAGCTGTAGCAGCAAAACATAAAAAAGAAAAACAAGATGCGCTGAATAAAAGCTTAGATAAAGACCGATTAAAAAAGAAGTTGATACAACGAAAAAATAAGCCTTTATCACATCCTTGGACCAAAAAGTAGCGTCCCTATTCTTATGATGGTTGCACCCTCTTCTATCGCTATCTCAAAATCAGAGCTTGTTCCCATGGAAAGTTGAGTGAAACCTTCTCCAACTAAAGGCTTAATCCTCTCAAACAGATTCCTCATCTTTTGAAAATAAAACCTTGTCTTCCTTTTATCGTCTGTCAAAGGAGGAAGACACATAAGACCAATCAGGTTAATATTAGGGAACCCCTTTAGCTCCTTTACAAATTCTTCTAAATTTTCCTCAAAGACACCGGCTTTGGTTGCTTCATGTCCAATGTTTACCTCGATTAGAACATTTATTCTTTTATTCAAGGACCTTGCCCTTTTTTCGAGCTCTTCTGCCAAAGACAGCCTATCTAAGGAATGAATGGTGCTAAAAAGGGCTACTGCTTTTTTAGCTTTGTTTGTCTGAAGCCTGCCTATGAAATGCCAGTCAATGTCAAGGTCCGCTAAATTCTTTATCTTTTTTTCAGCTTCCTGAACATAGTTTTCACCAAAAAGCTTTAAACCTAAGGAATATAGAACCCTTATCTTTTCTTCGCTCTGCCCTTTGCTTGCCCCAAGGATCTTTACTTCTTCAAGGCTTCGCCCGGCCCTCAAACAAGCTCTCTCCACTCTTTCTAAAAGGTTTTCATAATTTTTTCTTAAAACATCTACTAAGGTTTTTGACATCGGATGATCCCGTCCTCTGTTAAGATTAAATCAACGGGAACATCGTGAGGCTCAACAGGCAAACTTTCCACTAGTTGAAAGGAATAACAAACACCAACTTTTAAAGCGCTCGTTTCCCTTAATACCCTATCATAAAAGCCACCGCCATACCCAAGCCTATAACCTTTTACATCAAAGGCTAAACCAGGGATAAATATAACTTCTAAAGAGCCTAAATCTGCCTCCTCATTCTTCGGGTTTGGTTCGAGAAGACCAAATGGACCTGGCACAAGGTCAGAAAAACTGTAGACCCTATGAAAGGTTAACCTCCGCTCTTTGAGCCAGGTCTTAGGTAAGTATACCTTTTTCCCCTTTACGAAAGATTTACCGATAGCCTTAGAAAGAGATACTTCCTTTCCCTTTGCCATGTAAAAGGCTAGTTTTGCAAATCTTTGGAATAAAAGGTATTTATATGCTTCCTGAGAAATTTTACAAGATAAATCTTTGACTAAAACCTCGCTTAAAGCTTCTCTTTTTGCTAAAAAACGGGACCGGAGCTTAGCTTTCTCCTCTTGATGGGCACTCAATTATCTTGGAACCCCAGACCTCCCTCGTTCCGCAACTAAAAGGCGAGTGAGAGCTCGCTGAAGGGCAGCGCGAGCCCTCGCATAATCGACCTTTTCCGCTCCCGCTAAGTACTCTTGTATCCTCTTTTCTGCCCTTTCTTTTGCTCTCAAAGCCCTTTCTACATCTATTTCATAAGCTCTTTCTGCCGCTTCCACAAAAAAGGTTATTTTATTTTCCGAGACTTCGCAAAAGCCTCCGCTTACCGCCAACCACTCTTCTTTATCTCCAACTTTGTATCTAAGCGGACCGATCTTTATGGCAGCAACCATTGGGCAATGGTTCGCTAACACTCCAAACTCACCCGCCACACCGGGGGCAGTAACAATGTCTACCTCTTCGCTTACCACCACCCGGTCTGGTGTTATAACTTCTAATAGGATCCTTGCCATATCTCCTCCCCTTATCCTTCAAGGAGCTTCTTAGCCTTCTCCACAGCCTCCTCGATCGTGCCTACCATGTAAAATGCCTGCTCAGGAAGCTCGTCATGCTTGCCTTCAAGGATCTCCTTGAAGCCTCTGATAGTATCCTCAAGCTTTACATATCTACCCTGAAGACCGGTAAATTGTTCAGCCACATGGAAGGGTTGTGACAGGAACCTTTGGATTTTTCTTGCCCTGGCTACGATGATCTTATCCTCTTCAGAGAGCTCTTCTACTCCAAGAATGGCGATAATGTCCTGAAGGTCTTTGTATCTCTGGAGGACCTGCTGAACCTGTCTGGCAACATTATAATGCTCCCAACCTACGACATTCGGGTCAAGAATTCTTGATTGAGAATCGAGAGGGTCAACCGCTGGATAAATACCAAGCTCAGCGATCTGCCTTGAAAGAACCACTGTTCCGTCAAGATGGGCAAAGGTTGTGGCTGGTGCCGGGTCAGTCAAGTCGTCAGCAGGCACATAGACGCACTGAACAGAGGTAATAGAACCCTTGGTTGTGGAACAAATTCTTTCCTGAAGGGCTCCGATGTCTGTTGCCAAGGTTGGCTGATATCCAACCGCTGATGGCATCCTACCCAAGAGAGCTGAAACCTCTTGGTTAGCCTGAGTAAACCTGTAGATATTGTCGATAAAGAGAAGAACGTCCTGTCCCTCCTCATCTCTAAAGTATTCAGCTAAGGCAACGGCCGTGTGAGCAACCCTTGCCCTGTGTCCTGGCGTCTCGTTCATCTGTCCGTAAACAAGAGCTGCTTTATCAATAACTCCTGATTTTTTCATCTCAAGGTAGAGTTCGTTTCCCTCACGGGTCCTCTCACCAGCACCGCAGAAAACGGAAATTCCACCGTGCTGCATAGCGATGTTATGGATCATCTCCATCATAACAACCGTTTTACCAACGCCAGCTCCACCAAAGGTTCCCATCTTACCACCACGGGGAAAGGGAATAAGAAGGTCAAAAACCTTGATTCCCGTCTCTAAAACCCTAATGTTTACGTCTAACTCTGTTAAAGGTGGTGCTGGTCTAAAGATAGGATAGTATTTATCCGTCTGAATAGGTCCTGCCTCATCCACTGGGTCGCCGACGGCGTTAATGATCCTACCTAGAGTCCCTTTCCCAACAGGAACCATTAAAGGTCCACCCGTTGCCAAAACTTCCTGACCACGCCTTAACCCGTCAGTGTAGTCCATGGCTACGCAACGAACTATATTATCGCCAAGCTGCTGGGCTACCTCCAGAACAAGGTTCCACTCTCTGTTATCTATCATAGGGTTGGTTACTCTCAAAGCATCAAGAACCTTAGGAACCTTCCCCGGTGGAAATTCCACGTCTACAACCGTTCCCATTATCTGAACTATACGACCAATAACCTTCTCCTCGGCCATCTCTTATACCCCCTTTAAAAGTTTCTTTTATCCTTTAATGGCTTCTGCTCCACCTACTATATCCATCAGTTCTTTGGTGATGCTTGCCTGGCGAACCTTATTGTAATACAACGTCAACTGCTTGACCATATCAGTGCAAGCCCTGTTAGCGTTGTCCATAGCGGTCATCCTTGCCGCTTGCTCGCTTACCGCCGTCTCAAGCATAGCGGCAAAAAATAAAGTGTTAAGATATTGAGGCAAAATAACGGGTAACAACTCTTCCTCATCTGGTTCATAAAGATAAGCTGTTATCTTAGAGGTCTCCTTCTCTTCTTCGGCCTTAGAAAACCTTAAGGGTAAAAAGGGTTCAACAACCGGAACCTGTTTGACAATGTTAATGAATTTTCCATAAATTAGATATACTTCATCCCACTCACCGTTTAAAAAGGCTTGGGTTGCCGACCGCGCTATCCTTCTTGCATCCTGAACTAAAACCCGAGCCATTACCTCAGGATAGGCCTCCCGAATAGGAACCTTTCTGTTAAAGTAGGTATAACCCTTTCTTCCAACGGTTATCAACTCAACTTCCTTGCCCTCTCTTCTGAAACGCTTTATCAGGTTTTCCGCTTCTCTAATGAGGTTGCTATTAAATGCCCCGCATAAGCCCCTGTCAGCAGTTATTAATACTATTCCTACCCTTTTAACTTCCCGTTCTTGAAGAAGAGCTATGCGAGATTTGTTTAAACCAGGGCTTGCTAATATTCTTTCAAGAACAGTCTCAAACCGCGCCCTGTATGGACGAAAACCCTCTAAGCGCCCCTGAAGACCTCTTAACTTTGCAGAGGCAACCATGTTCATTGCTTTCGTAATCTGACCTATCTTCTTTACCGCATCTATCTTCTTTCTTAGATCCCGAAGACCAGGCATGCCTTTTTCCTCCTAAGCTATCTTACCCCAAGTCATCCTTTCCTCTACTATGGCACTGGAACTGGTTCTACATTATGAGCCCTCTTAAACTCTTCGTTAAACTCAGACAAAGCCTTCTTCATCTTCTCTTCAAGCTCGGGGCTTATCTCCTTCTTTTCCTTAATCTCTTGATAAATTTCTGGGTACCTGCTTCCAATAAACTCGTATAGCTCCTTCTCATACTGGGCAAGAACTTCAAGGGGCATCTCATCAAGGAAGCCTCTCGTTCCAGCAAAAAGGATGCAGACCTGTTTTTCTACAGGTAAGGGCTGATACTGAGGTTGCTTCAATATCTCAACAAGCCTTGCTCCTCTATGAAGAACCCTTTGAGTTGCCTTATCAAGCTCAGAACCAAACTGAGCAAAGGCAGCAAGCTCTCTGTACTGCGCTAACTCAAGCCTAAGCCTACCAGCTACCTGGCGCATAGCCTTAATTTGCGCTGATCCTCCAACCCTGGAAACGGACAACCCTACGTTAATAGCCGGTCTAATACCGGCAAAGAATAAACCAGGCTCAAGGTAAATCTGCCCGTCCGTAATAGAGATAACGTTCGTTGGAATGTAGGCTGACACGTCTCCCTGCAGGGTTTCAACGACGGGTAATGCGGTTAAGGAACCACCACCGTATTTATCATCAAGCTTTGCTGCCCTCTCAAGAAGCCTTGAGTGGTTGTAGAAGATGTCACCAGGGAAAGCCTCACGCCCCGGAGGTCTTCTCAGAAGTAGGGAAATCTCACGATATTCGGCTGCCTGCTTAGATAGGTCATCATAGATAACCAGGGCATGTCTTCCTGTATCCCTAAAGTACTCACCGATAGCGCAGGCTGAATAAGGTGCGATCCACTGAAGGGCTGCGGAGTCTGAAGCACAAGCCGCAACTACTGTAGTATACTCCATAGCTCCGTATCTTCTTAATATTTCTACTATCTGAGCAACCGTTGACCTTTTCTGTCCTATTGCGCAATAAATGCAGTAAACATCGGTATCCTTCTGAGCCAAAATTGCATCAAGGCCTATAGCTGTCTTACCAGTCTGCCTGTCGCCAAGGATAAGTTCTCTCTGCCCTCTTCCGATCGGGGTCATAGCATCAATAGCCTTTATTCCAGTATACATAGGCTCATGAACGGGCTTCCTCATGATGATACCAGGAGCCTTGATCTCGATACGCCTAAACTCTTTAGCTTCAATTGGTCCTTTCCCGTCAAGAGGTCTTCCAACGGGGTCGATAACTCTCCCCAAAACCGATTCCCCTACCGGAATGGATGCCACCTTTCCTGTCCTTTTCGCAATATCACCCTCTTTAATCTTGGTATAGTCTCCCATAACAGGAATTCCAACATTATCAAACTCAAGATTAAGAGCAATTCCTACCTCACCGCTATCAGGAAACTCTATAAGCTCCATGTATTCACAGTTGCGCAGACCAAAAACTCTCGCTACACCGTCTGCAACGGAGATAACAACTCCCATCTCCTCAAGGTTCACCTTCTTCTCAAATTCCTCAATACGCTTCCTAATAAGGTCGCTTAATTCCTGAGCTTTTATTGCTTCCATTTATAGCACCCCCTTCTCAATAATTTCTTGCATAACTCTCAACTGTCTTTTAAAGGTGGCATCCCACACAAAATCTCCTATCTTTATCATTAAACCGCCTATTATGCTCGGGTCAACTCTTAAGTCTAAATAAACCTCTTTACCAAACTTCTCTCGCAATACCCGCTTGACCTCTTCAACATCCTCAGGAGAAAGTTCAATCGGCGCTATCACTTCACCCCTTAAAATGCCAAGTTCCTCGTCAAGAAGAGCACGATACATTTCTACTATCTCGTTGAATAAATGCATCCTTCTTCTCTCAACTAATAGACGCAAAAACTTTTCAATCTCTGGGTCCAATTTAACTTGTTTGAAGATTTCATCAAGAATTTCTTGCTTTAGGTCTGGCGGATAGATAGGGCTTTGAAGGACACTTATGGCGGAAGGGACCTCTTTTATAAAATTCTTAAAAGCGGAAAGCTCATCCCAAAATTCTTTTATCTTACCCTTTTCTTTGGCAACCTCAAACAATCCTTTAGCATACTTTAAAGCGGTTGTTATCGCTCTCAAGGCGCTCCTCCTATCCTCTTATCTTAGTGCTTAACTATGCTTAAACTTTTTAAGCTTTCCATAACATCCTGGAATATCCTCTTATGATCCTCTATGGTTAACCCTTTAAGCAACCTCTCTTCCGTAAGCTTGATCACTTCTTGAGCCAACTCCTCCCGAAGATCCTCTTTTGCCTTTTCTAATTCGTGTTTAATGTAAAGGTCAGCTTGTTCCATGATCCTTTTTGCCTGCTCTTCAGCTTCTTTAATAATCCTTTCCTTCTCTTTCTGCCCCTGCTCTATGTAGTTCTGTAAAATCTGCTTTGCCTCATCTTCCATGTTTTTCAACTTTGCTTGCAATTCTAAATACTGGGCTTCAGCTTCTCTTTTTTTCCGAAGGAGCTCTTCATACTCCCTCTGAATAGTCTCTTTTCTATTCTGAAGAAAGTTGACTAAAGGTTTACGCAAGAGCTTAAAAAGAATGATAAGAAGGGCTATAAAATTTACCGTCCACCAGATAAGATTTTGAATTTGGGTGGGGGTAATACCATGATGCCCCTCTTCTGCACCATGAACAACCTGGACCAAAAAAGAAAGGATTAAAAATAAGGAGGCTAAAACTTTCATACTCTCCTCCCAACTAGCTTCTCGATGATCAAGTTTGCCAATGTTTCCTTTTGACCCAAAATCTGTTGACGAAGGACCTCAAACTCCTTCTTAAATGCCTCTTCCCACTCTCTTTTCTTGGCTTCAACCTCCTTCATCACAGCCTGAAGCCTTTCCCTCTCAATCTTTCTTGCCTCTTCTTTTAAAAGCTCCTGCTTCTTTAACCCTTCGCTACGAGCTTCATGAAGAGTTTGCTGATACTTCTCAAGCAACTCTTTTGCTCTTAGGCTATAATCATCAATCTCCCTTTCCAACCCTTGGAAACGCATTCTTCTTTCTTCAAAATTTTTCATAATGGGTTTAATCAAAAGGGCGTTTAAAATGATGGCTAAGACTATCGTTTCGATTATCTGAACAATTAAGCTGATATCGAATGAAAGCATAGCTATGCTCCTTTGCTTAAAATCTAAGCCATACTTTAATCTTTCAACTTTTAACTACTTCAAATGGGATGTCAAGCCCTATTTCATTATAAAAATTCAAGCTATTTAAAGAGACTTTTTCTTTTTGCGAAATTAAATAGGAAAGAAAGCATGAGATAGGTCGTAATCGTAATAGAACCACCATAGCTTAAAAAGGGTTGAGGGATGCTGGTCATAGGGAGTAAGCCCATCGCTCCTCCGAAGTTGAAAAAAAGTTGCCACAATAGGATTAAAACTATCCCTACGATTAAGTATTTACCAAAGAGGTCCTTTACCTGTTGAGATAAAGTGAGACCCCAGTAGAGAAGGTAGCCATAGAGGCTTAAAAAAAACAAAACCCCTAAGAAACCAAAGGCTTCAGCCCATACGGCAAAGGCTAAATCGGTATGCTTTGCTGGAAGGTAGTTTAATCTTGTTGACCATCCCTGCCTAAAACCCTGTCCAGTCAATCCACCCGAACCTATGGCAATCAAAGATTGATAAAGCTGATAGCCCCAGGTTTTATAATACTTCTCTGGGTCTAAGTAGCCATAAATTCTACCCTTTTGATGAGGTTTAAGCTTTTGCCAGGCAATAGGAGCTAAAAGAGCACTGAAGAATAATACTCCTACAGTCATTCCTACCACAAACCTCTTTGGCAGGCCTAAAACCATAAAAAAGATGAAAAACATCCCGCCGATGATAAAGGCATAGTCAAGGTCAACGACCACGAGAAATAAAAGCGGAATAATTAGAATGATAAAAAAAATCAACCAGTCCTTAGGGCTTAAAGGTAGACCTCTTCGCTTGCTTACCATATAGCTAAAAAGAAGGACAAGCACAATTTTTAAAAATTCTGAGGGTTGAAGACTAATAGGACCGATAACAAGCCATCGTTTCTTGAAGATGGCAAGGATAAACATCAAAAGCGTCAAAAAGAGGTAGGAGAAAAGGTAAATTTGAGGAGAAACCTTATTAAAATCAACCTTAAAAACACAAATCAAAAAAATTAAAAACCCAATAAAATGCCAAGCAATATTTTTAAGAATGTGGGCTGGGCTATCGCCCATATTAAATTGATTAAGGATCCCAAAAAAAATTAAACCGAAAAGAGCTACCCAAGCAAACAGGTTATCTTTAATGAAATGGACGATAGTATTTAACCCCTCTTTCTGTTCTATCATTGGGGTCTCCTTTCCTCTAAAGGTTCATGAGGGGTGCCTCGCTTCGCTCGGCATGACAAAGTGGAGGGGAAGGCATGACAAAGATCATTGAGCTCCCCTTTCCTCTAAAGGTGGTAAATTGAGTAAAGGTTCTAAGGGTGTTTCCTCAAGCGTTTCTTCCTCCGCACCTTCCCTTTCTTTAGGTTTTCGTTGCGAGGGCAATCCATAATAGGCTCGATAAAGCTCTCCAGCAAGGGGTGCGGCAGCTTGTCCTCCATGACCACCATGCTCTACAAGGACTGAGGTAACAATATCTATACTACCATTTCCCGCAAAGCTAACAAACCAGGCATGATGTTCGAGGTTTGCCCTTTTTCGCTCAAGGGACACAACCTGAGCAGTCCCGGTTTTTCCGTAAACCAGAAGACCGGGCACATGAGCTGCCTTTCCTGTCCCTTTCTCTACGACCTGTTTTAGCCCCTCATGAAGCCAAGAGAGATGCTGAGGGTTGATTGAGACCCCTTCTTCTAAGATTGGCTCAAACCTTTTTAAAACCGTTCCGTTTTTATCCCTCACCTCCCGAGCAACGCTAACCTTGTATCTATACCCTCCATTAGCAAGCATTAAATATGCTTTAGCCATCTGGATTGGGGTAGCGGTTACATATCCCTGCCCGATGGCAACAACGATAGACTCTCCAGCATACCAATCCTCTTTATATCTTTTTTTCTTCCAAGCCCTATCTGGAATTATCCCAGGCTTTTCATCTGGAAAGCCAAGTCCAGTAGGATAGCCAAGACCAAGGCTACGAGCAACCTTAGCCAAAAAGTCAATATCAAGCTTTAACCCAAGATTATAGAAGTATACATCGCAGGATTGGGCAATGGCTTTAAAAAAGTCAACGCTACCATGTCCTTCCCTTTTCCAGCAACGAAAAACCTTCTGTCCAAAGTGGAAACTACCTGAACAAAAGACAGAAGATTTTGGGTCTCTTATGGCTCCTGATTGAAGACCGGCAAGGGCGGTGACAAGCTTGAATGTTGAACCAGGGGGATAGGGCTGAATAGCTCGATTTAAAAAGGGTTTCTTCGGGTCAGAAATTAAGGCTTTCCATTCCTCTGGGCTAAAGCCTGTAAGGTATTTGTTTGGGTCAACAGCGGGACTACTAACCAAAGCAAGTAGAAAGCCATCCTTAGGGGATAAGGCAACGATGGCTCCTCTTTTATCTTTTAGCAATTCATAAGCCGTCGTCTGAAGTTTATGGTTTACGCTTATAATTAAATCTTTCCCTGCCTTTGGGGGAACCCTATCTAAAACCTTCCCAAGCCTACCTTTAGCATCCCTTTCTACCTCAATCCTTCCATTTTCACCTCGAAGATACTCCTCAAACAACCTTTCTACCCCGCTTTTCCCGAGGTAATCCTCAGGGGAATAGCCCTTATCCTTTAGCTTCTGATACTCCGACCGGTCTATTCTTGCCACATAACCTAAAAGATGAAAATAGGCTTCTCCGTAGGGGTAATACCTTTCGGCTTCAACCTCAACGATAACCCCGGGTAAATAGTATTGCCTTACCAAGATTTTGCTAACCTCATCCCAGCTTAAGTCCCTTTTCAAAAGAACCCTACCAAAATACCTTTTTTTGGCAAAGTAATACATCTCTTTAAGCTGACCAAAGTCTTCTCGCAGGATCTTGCTAAGCTTAACTAAAACCTCCTCTTCCTCTCCTTCTATAGATTCTGGGTCAAGGTAAAGCTGAAAGACTGCGCGATTGGTAGCTACCGCCACCCCATCCGAAGTGATAATCTCCCCTCTTGGTGCGCGGATTATATAGGTTGCGACAGCCCGTTCCTTAGCTTTTTTTAAGTAGTAGCTGTGTTTAAGAATTTGTAGTTGAAAGGCACGTCCAATAAGTAAGAAAAGTATGACAAATAAAAGGATTTGGACATAGAAGACCCTTCGTTTCCATATTATTTCTAATTCAGTAGTATCTGCATACCTGTTATCTTTAAGTTGGTGTCTAAAGTTAGACCTTATTTTCGGGTTCATCTTTTAATAATACTTTCTTTTGTAGAAAATAAAAAATATAAGCAAAAAAATAAGTAAGAGCGGAATATAAAAAGCCTTTACAAAAAACTTTGAAAAGTAAACCGAAATTTGGTTGATTAATCAAATTATAAAAATATAAAATTTTCATCACAAACAGAAACAAACAAAAAATTCCCCAAAAAATCAATATCACAGAAAACTTTTCTATTTTGAAATAGTTTCGATAAAAAAACCACAAAAGTTGAAAAGTTATAAAAATAAAGAACCAATAATAGTAGCATAAAAAATCGTTAAATCCTTTTATAAGACTAATCATAAAATAACTTAAAATAAGGAAGATGGTTGGTTTAAATAGAATAAGCATTGAGAGAAAAAGACTGATATAAACATCAAATAAACGATAGGAAAATAAATTAACGAAAAAATTTTCTATCAATGATAAGATGAAAAAGAAGGGTAAAAAAAGGAAAAAAAACTGCTTGCTATTCATTTTATAATGGAATTTCTGGTATTTGCAGTATCACGGCAACCCAGTTTAAATTGTATACATCAACATATGGTCTTACTTCACCTTGCTTAAAAAGCCCTTGAGGGTCCTTGCTAACGGAAACAATCTCTCCGATGATTAGATTGGCTGGAAACAGGGCATCCTGCCCTGAGGTAACCACGATATCCTTTGGTTGAGCTTGGGAATAGAGCGGAAGGTATTCTACGGATAGAATAGGCTCGCCTTTTCCTCGGACTATAGCTCTATCCCCTGTTCGCACTACTTTAACATCTACGGCAAAAGAAGGGTCGCTGATCAGCATAACTTTACTAAAGTTTGGATAGACTTCTATTACTTGTCCGATTAATCCTATAGCCTCCTTACCAAAAAGGGCAAGCACAGGCATCTGGGGTTGAACACCGTCTTTGCTACCTCGGTCGATAAGAATAAAATCCGAAAAGGGGTCGATGGCTTTATAGATTATCCTTGCCGGGACCTTAGGATGTTTAATGGATGAGGTAGCCTTAAGAAACTTTTCATACTCTGAGCAAAGCCTCATGGCATCATGAGCCTCAGCAAGCCTTTGCTTCAATGCCAAATTTTCTTCCTTTAACTGCTGATTTTCCTTCTTTAGGTCAACAAGAAAGAAGTAGGAGGAGAAAAACTCCTTAGTCTTCTGGGCAAGATGAGACTCAACGGAGAAAAATATCCTATACACTCCTCCAAAAAGGCTCTCAAAAAGCCTCCCTTTGTAGGATAACCAAAGGATAAACAAGACAAAAACTAAACCGAGAAGCGCAATGACCATGCGTTTGAGGTTCATGTATTTATCATACCACAAACAGAAGGTATTTCATGAGAATAAAAGGAGAGGGAAATCCCACTTGCCCTCTTGTTAAAAAATCTTAGAATTAACCTCATGGAAAAAGAAAGGCTTGTTTGTGATACAAGCATCTTTACTAATCCGGATGTGTATGCCCAATTTGGAGATTCTCCCTCGGCTGCTTTTAAAAACTTCTTACTCATTGTAAGCGAAGTTGAGGGAGAGGTTTCGGTCTACATCCCTACTTCCATCTACGAAGAATTGAAGAGGATGATCTCCGACCTTAGGATCCCTCCCAAGGCTCGTTCAGTCCTCAAGATCAAATCTCCCAAAAAGTATGAGCTTTACATACCAGCTTTTTTGATGTATGAATTTATAGAAGACTTAAGAGCAAGGATAAACAAAGGTTTAAGGGTTGCTGAGGAGGCCGTAAAAACTGCCCTTCAAAAAAAACCAGAAGAGGCCCTCAAATTTTTACGAAGAAGATACCGAGAGGTCCTAAGGGAAGGTATCGTAGATTCTAAGGAAGATTTAGAACTTATTCTACTTGCTTTGGAGCTTGACGGGATAGTGGTTTCTGCTGACCAAGGCGTGTTGAAGATGGCTGATAAGCTGGGCTTAAGATTTCTTGACCCAAAGGAGATAAGAGACACAATCGAAGGCTTTAAAGCTTGGTATTCAGCTTAGCGATTAAAGAGCTCTTGCATAATAAGCTCAGACAAATCCTTTACCAAAAGGCGTAAAGCTTCGTCCTTACCAGGATTTAAAAGGTTTGAAGCAACCTCAGCCACGCGATAGGTTTCATACCTCGTAATCTTTGGATTTTCGTAAATCTTTTTACCCGTCCTTCTCTCGATTAAGGCAAACTTTCCCTCAAACTGGATGTTTCTTGTCTTAGTCTGTAAAAAGGTGGCGTAGGCTACGGGCTCAAAGTATACTTTTAAGACCTCGCCTTGGAGGATTAAATCTGCAGAATCCAAGGAATAAACTGGAACCAAAAACCCGTCTTGGGCTATCTTTTTTCTTAACTCAAGGGCTAAGAGCTCCCCTATCGCCTTCTCACCTGTATAGTTCTTCCAAGGGGGGATGTAGATGGTTTTCCATTCTGGATTAAGAAGGGTAGGTTTCCCAGCAGGGGTATACCCACAAGCATAAAGGAAACAGCTAAACCACAATATTAATAAGCTTCTGAGGAACGAAGACCACATTCTTTATGCTCTTTCCTTCAACGAATTTTTTAACCTTCGGAAGGGATAAAGCAAGCTCAAGCGCCTTTTCCTTAGTAATGTCAGCGGGCACCTCAACCTGGTCTCTCACCTTACCGTTAACCTGGACCACAAGAACAAAGGTTTCTTCCTTTAAAAGGGTTGGGTCAAAGGTGGGAAATTTAGCGTTGACGATCCTCCCCTCTCCGCCAAGCTTCTCCCAAAGCTCTTCACAAATTTGTGGGCAAACGGGTGAAAGAAGAAGCAAAGTTTTGATGAAAACCTCTTTGAGTAAAATTTTAGCCTTATGGTCCTTGAGGTCATCTGGAGATAGCTCCTTCAAAGTATCCTGAAGATGGTTTAAAAACTCCATTATAGCGGCAATTCCTGTGTTGAAGTGAAGCCTTTCTTCAAAGTCAACATGCACCTTCTTAATCGTTTGATGGAGCTTTCTACGGAGCTTCAAAAGTTTGTCTGAAAGCTCCTTTAGTTCTTCTTCTTTTAGCTCAACCTCGCGGAGCTCATCGGCGTAAGAAGAAATGAGCGAGTAAAGCCTTCTTAAGAACCTGAAGGCACCTTCTATGCCGTGGTCGCTCCATTCAAGGTCCTTCTCAGGTGGGGCGGCAAAGGCTATAAAAAGCCTCACCGTGTCTGCTCCGTATTTATTTATCATTTCATCAGGGTCAACGACATTGCATTTACTCTTTGACATCTTCTCGGGTTTTCCGACCTCAACCCTCTCACCGCAGTCATCTTTTAGGCATTTGCCATCTGAAGAAACCTCTTCTGGGTAGATCCAACCATGAACTGGGCAACGGTAGGTCTCTTTGATCACCATGCCTTGAGTTAAAAGCCTTTCAAAGGGCTCATCAAAGTTTATGTATCCAAGGTCTCTTAGCACCTTAGTAAAGAACCGAGCGTAAAGAAGATGCAGGATGGCATGTTCGATGCCACCTATGTATTGGTCGACAGGGAGATAGTATTCTATATCCTCTTTTCTGAAGGGGAGCTCGGGGTCTGGCGAGGCAAAGCGTAAGAAATACCAAGAGGACTCAACGAAGGTGTCGAAGGTGTCTGTTTCTCTTCTTGCTCTTCCACCACACCTTGGGCAGGTAGTGTTCACAAAGTCTTCAATATAGGGAAGAGGGCTTTTTCCGGTTTTGTCTATCTGAACATTAAGGGGTAAAACTACGGGAAGGTGTTCAATCCTTTCCGGTACGATGCCGCACCTTTCGCAGTAGACCATGGGTATAGGGCAACCCCAGTAGCGCTGGCGAGAAACTCCCCAGTCCCTAAGTCGGTAGGTCACCTTTTTTTTGCCAAGAGAGAGCTCTTCAAGCTTAGCAACGATCCTTTCTTTTGCTTCCTCGCTCCAAAGACCAGAAAATTCGTTAGAATTTATAAGGACGCCTGGGTCTTCATAGGCAGATTCCAGCTCCTCAGCCTTTAAAACCTTATCCTTAGGAGTTATGACTACCCTTATGGGTAAGCCGTATTTTTTGGCAAATTCGAAATCCCTTTGGTCATGGGCTGGGACGCACATGATAGCACCTGTCCCATACTCCATGAGGACAAAGTTTGCCGCAAAGATAGGAATATGCTCCTTGGTGAGTGGATTGACCGCGAAGGTCTCAAGGAAAAGCCCCTCTTTTTCTGCCCTACCCTCCTCTATAGCTCTTCTCTCCTTGCGGACCTTTTCAATGAACTCCTCAAGCTCTGCCTTAAGCCCCTTTTTTTCAGCGAGTTTTTTTGCCATTTCATGCTCTGGGGAAAGAGCAACAAAGGTTGCACCGAAGATGGTATCCGGTCTTGTGGTGTAAACGATTAAGTCCTCTTCTAAATCCGGCACGAAAAACTTAATCTCTGCCCCAACGCTTTTACCGATCCAGTTTCTCTGCATGGTGATGACTTTTTCTGGCCATTTTCCTTCAAGCTTATCAAGGTCTTGAAGGAGCTCTTCAGCATAGGCGGTGATCTTTAAAAACCAACCCTCCATTTCCTTCGTTGTAACCTCGGTTCCGCATCTCCAGCACCTTCCATCCTCAACCTGCTCATTAGCAAGAACTGTTTGGTCCTTCGGGCACCAATTAACCAAGGTCTTTTTACGGTAGGCTAAGCCCCGTTCATACATCTCGATGAAAAATTTCTGTTCAAAACGATAGTAGTCGGGCGTGCAGGTGGTAATCTCCCTCCTCCAATCGTAGCTAAACCCAAGTTTTTTTAGCTGAGCTTTCATGTAGGCGATGTTAGAAAAGGTCCAGTCTGCAGGATGAACCCCGTGCTTGAGAGCGGCATTCTCAGCAGGAAGCCCAAAGGCATCCCATCCCATTGGATGGAGCACATTGTAACCCTTCATCCGTTTGACCCTTGCTATGATGTCTCCAAGGGTATAGTTTCTCACATGCCCCATGTGGATTCGACCTGAGGGATAGGGGAACATCTCAAGGACATAGTATTTTGGTCTCTTTGGGTCAGGGTCGGAATGATAAACGCCCTCTTTCTCCCAGACCTCCTGCCACTTCTTCTCAATCTGAGAGAAATTGTATTCGCTCATGGTAGCCTTCCCCCTTAAATATCAAACATCTTATCTATTTTTGATTTCCTGTTGAGCCTTAGCAAGCATCTCCCTGTTTTTAGGACTGCGTTTCATAGATATTTTTTACAATTTCCTCGGCAAACTCCGAACACTTTACCTCTCGAGCGCCCTCCATCTGCCTTGCAAGGTCATAAGTTACTACTTTGCTTTGAATGGTCTTAGCTAAAGCCTCCCAAATGAGGTTAGCGGCTTCTTTCCAGCCTATGTATTCAAGCATCATCTTTGCGGAAAGGATGAGCGACGAAGGGTTTGCCTTGTCGAGACCGGCATACTTTGGGGCTGAGCCGTGGGTTGCCTCAAACACCGCGTAGCCATCTCCGATGTTAGCACCCGGTGCCATTCCCAGCCCACCTACCTGAGCTGCTAAGGCATCGGAAAGGTAATCACCGTTTAGGTTAGACGTGGCAAGGATGCTATACTCCTCGGGACGAAGGAGAGCCCACTGGAACATAGCATCAGCAATGCGATCCTTTATAACTACTACACCCTCGGGAACGCCGTTTGGAAATCTGGTTGGAATTTCTTCTTCAGCCACCGTTACCTCAGAAAACTCCTCCTTTGCCACTTCGTAGCCCCAGTTTCTGAAGGCACCCTCAGTGTACTTCATGATGTTTCCTTTATGCACCAAGGTCACGCTTGGGAGCCTATTTTCTAAAGCGTATTTTATCGCCTTGCGAACAAGCCTCTTTGAGCCAAAGGGGCTGATTGGCTTTATGCCAATTCCAGCATCCTCGCTAACTGTTTTTTTCAACTCTTCCCGCAAAAATTCTATAAGCCTTTTTGCTTCCTTTGAGCCTGATTCAAACTCAATCCCAGCGTAGACATCCTCAGTGTTTTCGCGAAAGATTACCATGTTTACCTTTTCAGGATGTTTGACTGGGCTTGGTGTTCCGGGTATCCAGCGAACCGGTCGAACGCAGGCATAAAGGTCTAAAACCTGTCTCAGAGTTACATTTAAGCTTCTAAAGCCACCCCCAACAGGAGTGGTAAGCGGACCTTTGATGGCAACCACACACTCCTTTATAGTTTTAAGCGTCTCCTCAGGAAGATAGTTTCCTGTCTCTTTGAAAGCCTTCTCCCCGGCTAAAACCTCTACCCATTTTATCTTCCTTTTACCTCCGTAGGCTTTGTCAACCGCGGCATCAACGACCTTGATCATGGCAGGTGTGATGTCCTGCCCGATCCCATCTCCTTCAATGTAAGGAATTTCTGGGTCATCAGGAACGGTTAAAGTGGTGTCTTGATTGATGACGATCCTTCCCATAAGACCTCCCTCATCCAAGTTTTAAAAAATCTACCGCTAATTAAAGCTTTTGACAAGTAAGAATTAAAAGCTTATACTTTTAAAGAGAAATGGGTAAAAATGCTATCCTTAGGTCCTATCTTATCTACTTAAAAAACTTAGGAATTGAGGATCTTCCTAAAACTCCAAGCATAGAAAGACTTCTTTCGGAAATAAAAAAGCCAAAAAGGTTCATCGTTGATGAAGAGACATTAAAGGAAGAAGTTTTAAACTGCGCTTCTTGCCCCCTTTCTCAAACAAGGAAAACAGCTATTTTTGGTGAAGGAAAGCTTTCAGCCAAAATCATGGGCATCCTTGACTATCCAAGGAGAGATGAAGAACTGCAAGGTCTTGTTATTACTGGTGGCTATCGCACCATGCTTCAGAGGCTTTTGCAGACCGTAGCCTCAAACCTTGAGGAAGTTTTCCTTACCCATGCCGTAAAGTGTCGCCCCTACAACGATAGACCCCCTGAGGACGAGGAGGTCTTAGCCTGTAAAGAACACTTAGTAAAGCAAATCCAAATAATAAAGCCAAAAGTCATCCTCTGCTTTGGCTCAACGCCGATAAAGTCCTTTCTTGGGACAGTAAAAAAGATCACCCTAAATGAGGCTAGAAAAACTACCTTTAACTTTGAAGGGATACCTGTATTCTTTACCTTTCATCCGGAAGACATGGCTAAAAATCCTCAAGTAAGGCGCTTAATCTGGGAAGACCTACAGAGGGTTAAAGAATGCTTAAAAAAGGAGCTGTCTTAGCTTTATCCCTTTTAATTGTTTTTTTAGCGCTTGTGTCAAAATCACATGGGGTGCGGGTCTATCTCCTTAAAGTTGATTCTGCCATAACTCCAGCTACGGCAAACTTTATCATTTCTGCTATATCTAAGGCGCAAAAAGAGGGAGCTCAAGCCTTGGTGATAGAGCTTGATACACCAGGGGGGTTGGTTGAGTCTACAAGGGAGATAGTAAAAGCCATGCTTGATAGTGAGGTGCCCATCATCGTCTATGTTTCTCCTTCTGGAGCAAGGGCAGCTTCTGCTGGAGCCTTTATCGTGCTTGCAAGCCATTTAGCTGGCATGGCTCCGGGAACCCATGTTGGAGCAGCCCATCCCATAGAGCTTTCAGGCAAAGCTGACCCAAAGGTCATGGAAAAGATAGCAAACGACCTTGCCGCCTATGCCAAAAACCTTGCGGAATTAAGAGGACGAGACCAAAGGTTTGCGGAAGAGATGGTAAAAAAAAGCATAAGCCTCACTGAAAAGGAGGCTCTTCGAAGGGGCGTTGTTGAAATCGTCGCCGAAGACTTGCAAAAGCTTCTTGATGAGGCAAACGGGCGAAAGGTTAAGATTAAAAACCGCGAGGTCGAGCTAAGGCTTAAACCTTCCGAACTTATCCGGATTGAAGAAGACTTAAAAACCCAAATATTCAAAGTCTTAACCAACCCAAATCTGATCTACTTTTTGCTGATGCTTGGGCTTCTTGGGCTTTATCTTGAGTTCTCCCATCCTGGAGCTATCTTACCTGGAGTGGTAGGAGCTATATGCCTTATACTTGCCCTATTTGGGCTTAGCATTCTTCCTGTGAACTATGCTGGCTTAGCCCTAATCCTCCTTGCTGGGCTCCTATTTTTCCTTGAAACTCAAGTCCCCTCTCACGGTCTCTTAGCCATCGGTGGAGCCATATCCCTCCTATTAGGCTCCCTCCTTCTTTTTGGAGACAATCCTCCTTGGCTTAAGGTCTATCAGCCTTTACTCTACACGGTTGTTATTACCTTTTCTCTACTTTTTGGAGGAATTGCTTATTTAGTGGTAAAAACTCAAAGAAAAAAGCCGGTATCCGGAGATTTTTCCTTAATAGGAAAAACAGGGAAAGTTATTGAAGAGGTATCCCCCAGAAGGGGGAGGGTCTTTGTCTCAGGGGAGATCTGGTCTGCAACGGCAGATGAGATAATCCCAATAGGGGAAGAGGTTTTGATTATAGGGAAAGAAGGATTTAGGCTTAAAGTAAAGAAAAAAACTTAAGCTAATACATGTTTTTCAGGGACAACGCAGAGGAATTCTCCTGTAAACACAACCTCATCACCTCTTTTTACTTCAACGGAAACGAACCTCTTTTTACCTTCAGTGCCCTTTACTTCAGCGGTAGCTACGACCTCATCGCCAAGTTTCACGGGCTTTAAAAACTTTACCTCAGCCTTAGCTAACACCACAGTCTCCTCGTTTACGGCAAGCATGCTTGCATAGTCAGCAAGGCTAAAGATAAACCCACCATGGATTAGACCGTATTCATCCGCAACCATTCGATCATCCGTCTTGAGCTTAACGATGGCTTTACCTTCATAAAGCTCAACCGGAGCACCGCTTAAGCTCTGGTCAATTCGGCGATGAGTTCTTATCTCCACGGCTAAGCCCCCATAAGTCTCTAACCTAATTTGTCTAAGCAGAACTCAACGAAGATGTGCTTTCCGTCAAGCTCAAACTTAAAGGCTACCCTTGGTGTTTTGCAAAGGGCGTGGATTTGATAATCTTTCCCGGTGATCATGCTTGGAACAGAGGCTTTGAGCGTCGTTCCCATCTGTTCAAAACGCTTACGAAAGCTCCCACAGATCATGTTGGCAAGCTCACCCGCCATGTCTAAAGCCTCCTCGTTTATTTCAGCTGGAGCCTCACCCAGCAAAACCTTCATGATGTCAAAAAGAAGCTCCCTTTCCACTGACACCACGAATGCACCTTGGACCTTTTCCCCGGTTAAACCGATGATGGCAGTTATCTCACCAAGGGCGGTGTTTTCCTTTCTCACCTCAGTTGCTTTAAGGTTTGGCTGTTTACCAAGATAGGTCCCTAAGACTTCAGAAACCGAGGCTTGGATTGCATCCGGTATGGTTAGCGCCATGGCACGCCCTCCAATTGTTTTAAAATTTTCTTAAAAAGCGTATCTATATCCCCTCTATCAGCCTCTATTATAATGTCCGCATACTTCTCGTAAAGTGGAGCTCTTTCCTTTAATACCCTTTCAACCTCTTCGACCAAAGAAAGGTTTGAGAGGGAGGGGCGGGTTTGCTCACTTTTAGAATCCTTGCTTATCCTTTTAATAGCCGTAGCGGACGAAATTTTAAGATAGATGATGAACGCTTTACTCTTTAGTTTTTCCATAAGGTCTTCATGCAAAACGCTCCCACCTCCAAGGGCAACAACGCACCCCTCCTCTTCTATAAGGTCCTCAAGCACTGTCCTTTCCATCTCCCTAAAGTAGCTCCAACCATACCTTTCAACCATTTCCTTTATGGATAGACCAACCCTTCTTTGAACCTCATCGTCAAGGTCAAGGAAAGGAAGGTTTAGTCTTTCCGCTAAGAGCTTGCCAACAGTTGTTTTCCCTGCCCCACGAAACCCGATTAAAATTACCTTATCCCAGGTCTTTTTCATGAATTTTGAGCGTAGACGCTTTCCAAGTGTTCCCAAAACTCTGGATAGGACTTTTCAACGCAGGCTGGGTTATTGATGATAAGACCAATGGATCTTAGTCCAAGGATGGCAAAGGACATGGCTATGCGGTGGTCATCGTAGGTGTTTATCCTTGCAGGCTTAAAATCTTCCCTTCCCTCGACCACAATGCCATCCGGTAGCTCTTCAACTTCAACGCCAAGCTTCTTAAGCTCCGTTGCCATAGCCCTTATTCGGTCTGTTTCTTTGTAGCGAAGATGGGGTGCACCACGGATAATGCCCTTTCCTTGCGCGCAGGCTAAAAGAACGCAAAGAGTTGGAAAAAGGTCCGGACAATCACTAATGTTAAACTCGCAAGCCTTGGGTCTCCCCTCAAAGGCTACCTTAACCCCAAGAGGCAGGACCTCAATCTTAGCCCCCATCTCCTTTAAGAAGGTTAAAAGCGCAACATCAGGCTGGGTTGAAGTTGCTGAATAGTTTTCGATGTAGACCTCTCCTTTTCCCAAGATAAGGGGGATGCTCAAAAAGTAGGAGCTGCTTGAGGCATCGGCAGGGACTTCATACTCTGTTTCCTTATAAAAGCCCTCCTTAACCCTAAAAACACCGCTAACCCTTTCAACATCTACGCCAAAGTGTTTCATCACCTCGATGGTAGTCTCTACATAACCTGCAGACAAGAGCTCACCCTCAACCTCAACAGTGAGCCCTCCGCTAAGGTAAGGACCGATGAGCAGAAGGGCTGAAATAAACTGACTGCTTACATTCCCGGGAAGCCTAACTTTTCCTCCCTTAAGCTTTCCCTCGTATATCCTTAAAGGTAGATAGCCCTCTCTTTCTAAGCATTCGATGTTTGCTGATAAGGTTCTTAAGGCAGAAAGCAGAGGGGCAACGGGTCTTTCGTGAAGCCTTTCTTTGCCAAAGACTTCAACAAAGCTTCCCTGCCCAAGGCTGGCATAGGCGATAAAAAACCTTGTGCCCGTCCCGTTGTTGCCAAGATAGACCTTTTCTCCAGAAAGTTTTGGTCTCCCAGCTACGCCTTCTATAATAAGGTTGTTCTCAGAAAAACTTGCTTTGACTCCAGTTGCTTCTAAGGCTGAAAGGAGAAGCCTTGGGTCCTCGCTTAAAAGGGGGTTTATAATTCGGCTTTTTCCAGCGGCTAAGGCTGAGCAAATAAGAGCCCTTTGGGTTAAGCTTTTTGAGCTTGGAACCCTAAGCCTTGCCCTTTTGAAATCTCTAAGCGGTTTTATCTCCTTTTCTGGGAGCAAAGTCAACCTCCATGCTTGGGATTTCTTGGTAGAGGGATTTTCAGGGAGACCCCTCCCTTCAGTCGGGGTGACAGTAGGGTGATGGACGGAGTGACAATAAAGCGTTAAGACTTCTCGGTAGATGGCTTCCCTCATCTTATCAACTGGGGGCATAAGTCCAGTCCAAAGCTTAAACTGCTCAACCCCCTGATAAAGAAGCATCTTCAAACCATCTATGGCAATTTTGTTCTCTTCCTTGGCCATGGCAAGAAGCTTTGTCTCTAAAGGCATATAGACAGAGTCCATGACGACGGAGAAGCGCGAGACAACCTCTTTAGCTACTGGAGAATCAAAGCTTTTTAGTCCAACGCTTGTGGCGTTGATAAGGATGTCTCCGTAAGCGTCGTATACATCCTCCCATGGGTAGGCTAAAACGGAAAACCTTTCTGCCACCTCCTTTGCCTTCTCGAAGGTGCGATTGTAAACGATTATCTCCTTTGCGCAAGCTCGAACCATAGCGTAGATGATGGCTAAGCTTGCTCCACCTGCCCCAAGAATAACAACCCTCTTCCCAGAAGGAGAAACTCCCACCTCCTCAAAGGCTTTCAAGGCACCTATCCAATCGGTGTTTGTCCCAAAAAGTCTCCCCTCGCGGTTTATTATCGTGTTTACAGCCCCGATCTCTTTGGCTTTTTCATCAATCTCATCAAGAAGATTTATCACCTCTACCTTATGCGGAATGGTTACTGAAAGCCCAGAAATGCCAAGGGCTTTAACTCCTCTTATAGCCTGGCTTAAATCCTCAGGCTTAACAGGAAAGGCACCATAGACGGCTTTGAGCCCAAGCTCTCTAAAGGCAAGGTTGTGCATAACTGGGGATAATGAATGGGAAACAGGATAGCCGATTATTCCGTAGACCTTATACATGAAGTTAAACCTTCATAGAGGCTTTTCGCTGATAAGATGCCAAGTTGACCCGGTGCAGTCCCCGCATCTTTACTTGCACTAACATAGGTAAAGGGTGCGCCAAGGATTAAGCTTACTATCCTTGTCCAGGAAAGCTTCTCTCCCATACCAAAGGCTACAACCTCAATACCCAGCCTTCTCCCATAAGGGATAAGACTTAAGAGACGCAAACCGTCCTCAGGCTTTTCGGAAAAACAAACAACCTTGGCTAATTTTACGGAAGCTTGGCTCAGGCTCTTAATCAGCCCCTTAAGAGCCCTATCATTAGGTGTCCCATGAAAATCATGAAAGGAAACAAGCGTCCTATCCAAAGGGAAGGGAGGATTGCCGTGCTTTTTTATAAACCTTTGCAAAGATTTCCATTCAAGGTCAACAAGGTAAGCGCCCATCTCAAGGCAATGCTTAAGGATACTTAGCCTTTCTTCTTCAGGAAGATACCTTTTTCCTCCCTCCTCAGGAAGCCTACAGGTGAAGATAAATTTAAGAGAGGGGGCGTCGTCCCGAACGAAGTGAGGGATGCCTCGCTCCGCTCGGCATGACAAAGTAGAGGGAGGGCATGACAGAGTGGGGGAAAGGCTATTCGCTCGGCATGACAAAATGAAGGAAGAAATGCTCTCAAGCGAGAGGTCATCCTCTAAGTAATCAAGCCTAATTTCAAAAAGATGGGTAAGATAGAAATTCTTTTTAACGACCTCTAAGATATTACTCCAGCTCTTTTCGCCGATAGAAAGGCAAAACATTGAAGATAGCTTCTTTAAAGTTCAAAGGTTGAGAGATAATCAAAGATCATCCTATCGTATTCGCTGGTAAGCTTAAAAACCTTTTTAGCAAGGTAAAACCTCGTCTTGAGCGTTGTGTTTCCTTGAGACTTAATCTCAGAGAGCACTAAGGGATAATCGGCAGGGTCAACGACAACCGTCACATACTTGAAGTTCTTTGCACTTGCCCGAAGAAGGGTTGGGCCACCTATGTCAATGTTTTCAATGGCGGTATCAAGGTCTCCCTTTTCTTTTACTACCTTGTCAAAGGCATAAAGGTTCACTACCACAAGGTCAATGGGCTTTATTCCCTGTTCCTTGATTGTCTTAACATGCTCCTCGTCATCCCTTTTGAAAAGTATGCCCCCATGAACCTTTGGATGAAGGGTCTTAACCCTCCCGCCAAGGATCTCAGGGAAGCCCGTTAGCTCTGACACATCAACAACCTTTACTCCACCTTCTCTTAAGGTGCGAGCAGTCCCACCGGTTGAGACGATTTCAATGCCCAAAGCTTGAAGCTCCTTAGCAAAATCTACAATCCCAGATTTGTCCGTAACACTTATCAAAGCCCGCTCAATCCTACCCATAGTCAACCTCCACAGCTAATATTTCATAAGAGTTTCAGATGTTTTAAAATTTCTGCTAACCTTTCATCAAACTTAGAATATTCCTTCAAAGCGTTTATCCAATCAGATATTCTATACTTGTCCTCAAGCTCTCTTAAAGCTTCTTCCTTTGCTCTATCCTTAAAGGTCTTTCTATCCCAAAGTAAAAGCCCTACGAACACTCCGCATAATCCCCCAAACACAGCAAGCATACCTATAAGTAAATTTTGAATAAACTCAAGCCTTCTGTTTAATTCTTTAAATCGTTTATCTATATCTTCTACATTTGCTTCAAGCCTTGTCAATCTCATTTCGATGTTACTCAATCTCTGGTCTAATCTTTCTATCTTCTGTTCTATTTTTAATAATCTGTCTTCTTTTCCAAAGACTTTGAAAGGGAACAAGAAAAGGGTTATTAACATTAAACAAATTAAAATAAAATCTTTTTTCATCACGCACCCCTTTAGCATGGGGCCCCTTGCTCCGCCCAAAGTAAACGCTGAGCTAAGCAATTCCAATTTCCTCATCCGTCAAATAGCAAGCTGGGTCAGGAGCCCAGGTATCGCCCGTTGCCGCCTCAGCCCTAACCCTAAAGTTCCCACCGCAAACTTCAAGAAACCGGCATTTTGCACATCTGCCTTTGACATGCTTTTTCTTTTCTTTAAGCTTAGCCATTAGTGGGTCAGAGGTATCCATCCAGATTTCGCTGAATGGTCTTTTCCGGACATTGCCAAAGGAGTAGTGCCTCCAAAACTGGTCGGCATGAACCTCCCCATCCCAGGAGACGCATCCAATCCCTACCCCGCTGTTGTTTCCTCCGTTCATAAGAAGGAGTTGATAGACCTCCTCTGCCCTTGGATTGCCCTCCCTCTTCATCCGAAGGTAGAGATAAGGTCCGTCGGCATGGTTGTCAACCGTCAAAACTTCAACTTTGTGCCCTTTATCGTGAAGCTCCTTTGTGCGGTCGATGATGTAGTCTACCCATTTCCTTGTCTCTTCGTGGGAAAGGTCATATTCCATTAGCTTTGTTCCCCGGCCAGCATAGACTAAATGATAAAAGCAGATACGAGGGATCTTCATCTCTTCCACAAAGTCAAAGACCTTGGGGATCTCTTCGGCGTTAAACTTGTTTATAGTAAACCTAAGCCCTACCTTTAAGCCCTCTCTCTGACAGTTTTCAATGGCTTGGATTACCTTTTCAAAACAACCTTTAGACCCGCGGAACCTATCGTGCACCTCCCCTATTCCATCAAGACTTATACCAACATAGGACAAACCAAACTTTTTAAGCTCTTTAGCACAGGCAGAATCGATCAAGGTCCCATTTGTGGAAAGAACAGCCCTGAGACCAAGCCTTACAGCATAAGCGATAAGGTCAAAGATATCCGGCCTCACTAAAGGCTCCCCCCCTGAAAAAAGGACAACCGGGCAGCCAAACTGGGCTAAATCTTCAAGGAGCCTAAAGCCCTCTTCGGTTGTGAGCTCATTTTCGGAAGATTTGTTGTCTGCGCTGGCATAGCAATGGATACATCTAAGATTACAAGCCTTGGTAACATTCCAGACAACAACGGGTTTTTTGTCTGCAGAAAACTGAAGAAGATGAGAGGGAAGGTCTTTAGCCCTCCTTCCATACCTCAAAGGGTCCGAAGCCTCTACAGTTCCGCAGTAAAGCTTTGAGATTCCGATCATTTAAATTACACCCCCTTAGTCTTTGTATTTCAAATCCTTCTTTAAAAGCTTGCTTAAAACTTGGACAAATTCCTCTTCTTTAAAGGGATAATGCAAAAGGCAATCTGCCCCGCAGTCCCGAGCCTTCTTCTCCTCCTCTGGAAAATCACACTTGCAAATAGTGATCACGGGTATATCCTTTGTTTTTTCGTTTGCCTTAAGAAGTAGGGTCGTAGAAAAACCATCAAGTAAAGGCAAGTCCTTCTCTAAGATGATAAGCTGGGGCTTTTGCTTTTTGGCCTTTTCAAGGAGGTCTTCCCCTGTTTCAACTACCTGGTATTTTAGCTTAAACTTTTCTAAAAGGGCTAAAACCTTTTCCAGAATGGCTGAAGATAGGGCAAGAAAAATCATACTCTAAAGGCTATCAAATCCTCAATGTACTTTTCAGGGTTAGTAAAGGCTAAAGGGGTAATGTAAAACTTCTTTCTCCCCTGAATGTCCCTTATGTTGAGTAAGGCATACTCTATGCGAGACAAAGCCTTCTCGCAGAAAGAAAAAACTCCTCGGTCGTTGCGAAGGACTTCGTTTATGATGTAGTCGATAGCTTCATCGGTAAACACCGCTTGTATCTGGTTTCTCCTTGAGAAGGTGGCTTCATATCCTTTAATCTGGCGATAAAGGTTTAGCATTTCTTCTAACACCACGCTTAGCTCTACGTCCTCAAACTTGTAAAGCTCAAAAAGAAGATTGAGCCTTTGAGGTGTAAGCTCCATCACATCCGTTTTCAAATACCTATGCTTTCTAAGCTCCAAATACCTAAGAAACCTTTCTTTCTCTTCCTTTAAAGCCTGAAGATACACCTCCTCCCAATTGCTGTCCCTTGGATTGTTAAGAAAGGTTGCTAAATAACCTTGCGGGTCGCAAATTAGCTCCTCAGTAACCCCAAGATGTTCAACGTTTAAAGAGGGCAAAGTCTTTTCAAAAGGAATCAAAGCCTTCTCCAAAACGCGAAGAAGTGCCCTTGCCCCTGTTCCTTCTTTGTAAGCAAGCTTTGCACAAAGCCTTAAAGCAGAATCGGTAAAAGCTAAATCTATGCCGTAAACCTTAAAATCCCTCTTCTTGTTCAAAACGATCGCACTGTTTGGATTGGCAAGGATCTCAAAGAGGTCCTCTTCGGTGAGGGGATCGCAGACAGCAATAACCGGAAGCCTCCCTACAAACTCCCTCTCAAACCCATAGGCTACTAAATCTTCAGGAGTGGTAAACTTTAAGTAGTTGACCTTAACATCGGAGCGCCCTTCAACCTCAGAAAGAAAACCAAGGCTTGATTTTTTAAGCCTTTTTTTGATTATCTCCTCAAGACCATGAAAAGCTCCGCTTACAACAAAAAGAACATACTTGGTGTTTATGGTTATCTTCCTTTTCTTCTTTTTTTCTTCAGAATCAAAGGGGAAAACATTTTCTGGCTGAACCTTAATCTCAACCTCCGTTTCCTCAAGGGGCTTAAGCAAAGCCCTTTGCACGCCTGTTCTTGAAACATCAGGACCGATGATATCCCCGCTTGAGGCTATCTTATCTATCTCATCAAGGTAGATGATACCAAAACGAGCCTTTTCTAAGTCTCCGTCTGCTTCCCAGTATAGGTCCCTCACTAAGTCCTCAACATCTCCCCCGACATAGCCTGTCTCGCTAAACTTAGTGGCATCCCCCTTGACAAAGGGGACCCCAAGCTTTTTAGCAATTAGTTTTATCATGTAAGTTTTACCAACGCCCGTTGGACCAATGAGGATGATGTTGTTCTTGATAAAACCGACATTATCTCCCCGCCCCTCTCTCAAAAGCAAAGCCTTAGCCTTGTGGAAATGAGTGCAGACCTTAGTTGCGATTATCCCTTTAGCCTCAGCCTGCCCGACTACATACTCATCAAGATAGGCTTCAAGGTCTGCTGGCTTTAAATCAAAATCATAAAGAAAGTTTGTCCCTTGAGTTAGAGTTACCTTTTGAATTCGATACCGGTTTGGGGCTGGCATAGGTCTTCTATTTGTTTAATTTTTTTTAAAATAAACATTACTACATAAGGTCTTCAGGGTCAAGGTCAAGTTCAACTTTTATCCCGTGAATTTTAAAGGGGAGACCCCTCGCTGATGCTCGGGGTGACAAAAGGACTCCAGAGGATAAGAGCTCTCTCAAATACTCATGCCTTGAACTTTTTATGAGAATGTGCCATCTGTAAAGACCGCGAAGCTTCCTTAGAGGAGCTGGAGCTGGTGGATAAACCAGACAGTTTAAACCCCTTTCTTTTCTCACCTTTTCAAGCTCTCTCCAAAGAACCTCCCCGACCTCTACCACCTTTTCTTCCTTCACCCCAGAAAGCTTAAGCACAGCAAGCCTCACAAAAGGAGGATAAACAAAGTCCTTTCTCCTTCTTATCTCCTCTTCAAAAAAACCCTTATAATCCTGAGCCAAGGCATACTTTATCACATAGTGTTCAGGAAAAGCGGTCTGCAGAAGGACCGTGCCCCTCTCATCCTTTCTTCCTGCTCTACCGAGGGCTTGCATGATAAGCTGAAAAGCCCTCTCTGTCGATTTGTAGGTAGGAATTAAAAGACCCTCCTCCGCCCTTAAAACCACAACCAAAGACACCCGAGGAAAGTTATGCCCGTGAACCCCCATCTGCGTTGATACTATAATCTTAGGATGAGGACTGTATAGCCTTCCAATAAGCTCGTTTAGCCTCTTTTCGCTTCCTGCGGAATCTCTATCAAACCGGACGATGTCAAAAGTGGGAAAATGCCTTTTTAGCTCCTCTTCAACCCGCTCTGTGCCTGCCCGAAGATACTTGATATAACCTGAACCACAGTGCGAGCAAAGTATACCTGAGCTTATCTCAAAAAAACAGTGATGACATTTCAGAGCCTTATCACCAAGATGGTAGGTTAGAGGAAGCTCGCAGTTTGGGCAGGTGAAAACATAATGACAATCTTCGCACCTCACCAAAGGGGCATATCCCCTGCGGTTAAGAAAAACAAAAACCGATTTTCCCGCGAAAAGCGTTTTTTCTATCTGGGCAAGAGCTTCTTTCGTAAAAAGAGAAAAGCTTCTATTTTCGACAAGCTTTACCTCAGGGGGTAAGGTCTTCGGTCTTTCTAAAAGCTCAAAGTAATGGTATTTGCCTTTTTTAGCAAAGTAAAAAGACTTAACGCTTGGTGTGCCAGAGCCAAGAAGAACGGGTATACCATATAAAGACCCTCTCATTAAAGCTACATCCCTTGCTTGGTATCTTGGGGCAAAGTTTTCCTCCTTGTAAGAGGGGTCATGCTCCTCGTCAACGATGATAAGCCCAAGGTTTTCCACGGGAGCAAAAACAGCTGACCTTGTGCCGATGACGACCCTGGCCTCACCCCGGAGGATCCTCATCCACTCTGCAAGCCTTTGAGAGGGGGGAAGGGCGCTATGAAGCACAGCAACCTCACCCTCAAACCTCCTCAAAATCTGTCTTTCCATGTAGGAAGTAAGGACTATCTCCGGAAGAAGGACAAGGACATTCTTACCCTCCGCTAAAACCCTTTTAATTAGCTCAAGATAGACCAAGGTCTTTCCAGACCCGGTTATGCCGTAAAGAAGAATAGGCTGAAAAGTGAAGCTTTGGACCTTCTCCCAGATGCCTTCTGCTACCCTCTGCTGAAGAGGCGTTAAGGCATGGCTAACTATGTCCTCGGCCATCAAGTTTATCTTCCTAAGCCTTGGTATCTCATAAATCTCTAAATAGCCTTCCTTAACAAAGCCTTTAATCTTTCTTGCATTGAGTTTTTTAACTAAGAGATTGTAGGGGAGCTCATCCGTTTCTTCAAAAAGCTCTTTTAGCTCGGGCGGAAGCTCTTCTCTTTTTCGAACCCTCACAATCCTTTCTTTGCTAAACCTTGAAGCAGAAAGCTTCGTCTTAATGTTTAAGATGCCTTGAGACTCAAGCTTTTTTATCTCATTCCGTGAGAGGCTTGCTCGTCTTAAAAATTCTCTAAGGCTTAGCTCCTTATCAAGAAGGATCCTTAAGATTGCTAAGTCCTCTCTTTGAAGGACAAGGCTTCTGCCGTAGGGAGTTAGGCATAACCTTTTTGTCGGAACCTTAAAAAGACCTGAAGGAAGGGCTGCTTTTAAAACCAAAGAAAGGGGCGTTAAATAGTAGTTTGCTACTCTTTCAAGGAATGGAAAAAGACTTTCTGGATATATGGGATAGTCCTCAAGGACTTCCTCTATCTCCTTGTATTTGATGTTTGGGGAAAGCTTATCAAGAGTGAGGACTTCGCACTTATAGACAAGCCCTACTGTAAGAGAGCCTCGTATCCTAACAAGGACCCTTTGCCCTGGTTGTAACGAACTTTTGCTTAAATAGTGGTAGCTTTTGGCTACTGGCTGAGGATAGAGGACCTCAACAAGATATTCATGAGAGCTCATTTAGAAATCATTTCCAAAACTACTTCCCTTAGCTCCGGGTCCTGAAGAGCGTAATAAAGTATGGACTTGAGATATCCCTTCAAGTTCCCGGTATCAAGGCGCATACCCTGGAAGAAAAAGCCAAACACCGGATAGCCATCGTCGATCAAGCCTTGAATGGCATCCGTAAGCTGATACTCCCCTCCCCTTTTCGGGATCCTCTTCAAGTGCTCAAAAATCTTTGGAGTAAAGATGTAGCGACCGATGATAGCATAATTTGTGGGCGCATCATTAAGGGGTGGCTTTTCAATGACCCTTCGCATTCTGATCAGGTTTTCTGAAACCCTATCCCCATCAACGATGCCATACTTAGACACATCCTCCCTTGGGACTTCCTCCAAGGCTATGACGGAAATGTCCTCATACTTTGCGGAAAGCTCAAAATAAACGGATAGCATCTGTTTAAGGCAAGGCACATCGCTTGCTACAAGGTCATCCCCAAGGATTACAGCAAAGGGCTCGTCTCCGATGACCCTCTCCCCCATCAAGACCGCATGACCAAGCCCCTCAGGGCTCTTTTGCCGAACGGTAACAAGATTTTCAACCTTACTTTCAACCTGTTCCACAAGCCGAAGAAGCTTAACCTTATTTCTCTCCTCAAGAAACTTCCTAAGACCAAGGTTAATGTCAAAATAATCAACGATAGCCTCTTTTCCGGAAGCTATTACAAAGATAATCGTGTCTAATCCTGATTGGATTATCTCCTGGACGATGTATTCAATGGCTGGACGATTAAGGATGGGGAGTAGCTCCTTGGGGACGACCTTGGTTATGGGAAGCATCCTTGTGCCAAGACCGGCAACCGGCAAAAGGGCTTTGCGGATCATCTCATCTCCTCCGCAACCTTTCTTACAGCCCTAAAATAGGGCTCGTAAAGCTCGTAAAAATACTGCTTTGCCCGTTCAAGATGAAAAGGGAGGTCTTTAAGCTCCTCAACGCTCACAAGAAGGTTAACGGAATGCAAAAAGGCTTGCCAAGGGTCAAAAGCCTTAGCAGATGGCAAAACAAGGAGCACAAAGATCTCCCTTCTGCTATTAAGCGGAACCTTCTGTAAGACAGGTAACCACTCCTTCTTAAAATCTTCAGAGCTTTGCGCTCCTATGACTAAGTTTAAAATCTTATGCCTATACAAAAGGGGGATGACCTCGTTTGGGTCTTCAATAGGCTTAAGCTCCGTCTCTTGAGAAAAGAGCTCCTCGATTAAGCCCGTAAGCTCCTCTACCTTGCAGTGCACCACAGTTAAAGGTTTGACTATAGTTGCTTCAGCTTGTTTCATTTAACACCTTTTCCTTCTATTTCAAGCGTTAGCGGTTCTTCCTCAATGCCTTTTTTCTTTTTGATTATTTCTATCTGTCTGCCAACGATATCCTTTCTTATGGCATGATAATAGGCTGTCTCCTCATCGATGAGCCCTTTTTCAAAAAGCTCGATGATATGCTGGTCAAAGGTCTGCATACCGTAAGGTCCGCCCTGGCTCATGACATCGTAAAAGGTCTTCCCTTCAAACTCGCCCTGAAGGATTATCTCCCTTGCTCGGATGTTGTTATAAAGTATATCAAGAATAGGGATTCTTCCTCCTCCAACCTTTGGGAGAAGCTTTTGCCCGATTACCCATTTAAGCGAGCTTGCAAGCCTCTGCCTTATCTGTTGCTCCTCCTCACTTCGGTAAAAACCGATGATCCTGTTTATGGTTTGCCCAGCTGTTGTAGTGTGTAAGGTTGAGAACACAAGATGCCCAGTCTCAGCGGCAATCAAGGCTATGTCCATCGTCTCCCTATCGCGTATCTCACCAACCAGAATGACCTGAGGCGCCTCTCTTAAGGCTGCCCTTAAACCCTCGGCAAAGCTTGAAAAATCAGTCCCGAGCTCCCTCTGGTTAATAGTTGCTTTGATGGGCGTATGAAGGTATTCGATAGGGTCTTCAAGGGTAAGAATATGCACTGCTTCGGACTTGTTGATTTCATGAAGGATGGCGGCAAGGGTTGTAGTCTTCCCCTGCCCCGTTGCCCCGGTTACAAAGACTAACCCAAACTTTTCCTTAGCTACTTGATAAAGGGCTGGTTTTAAGTTTAACTCTTCGATCGTTTTGATCTTATTTTCAAGCTTTCTCATGATGATGTTGTAAGTCCTTTGTCTTGAGAAAACATTCACCCTAAACCTTGTCCCATCCTCAAGGGCATAAGAAAAATCCGCATAGCCATCCTTTATAAGCTTTGGGTAGAGATAGGGATGCTCTCTTAGAAGATAGAAGGCAATCTGCTCAGATTGAAAGGGAGTAAGCTTCTCCACAGGAAATTCTTCTACGTAGACGCTTTTTACCCTTCCATAAACCATGACCTGAAAGGGATAACCAGAGAGGATGAAAATATCTGATATGCCGTTTTCAAGATTTGCCAGTTTTTGAATAAGATGCTGGATTTCTATGGCTGTAAGCATAGACCTTTAGCCTGGTACCTCGGTAAAATCGATAAGTTCTGTGTTCTTAACAAAGGGCAAAAACCTTGATTTATCTACCGCTTTTATGAAGGCTTCTTCAGGGCTGATCCAGCCCTTCTTTAGATAATCCATAATGACGTCGTCAAGGCTCATCATCCCGTATTTTTTACCCGTCTGGATCATCGAGGGGATTTGATGGATCTTGTTTTCCCGAATGAGGTTTCTTATAGCAGGGGTGGCAATGAGAATTTCTGTTGCCACAATCCTTCCCGGTCTATCTATCCTCTTAAACATCGTCTGAGAGACCACCGCTCTCAAAGCCTCAGAAAGGGTGGTTCGAATTTGGTCTTGCTCATCAGCTGGAAAGACATCAATTATCCTGCTAATCGTTTGGGCAGCTGATATGGTATGAAGGGTTGACATGACTAAATGACCAGTCAAGGTTGCCTCTATGGCAAGGGCAATGGTCTCCCGGTCCCTCATTTCACCGACGAGGATTATGTCCGGGTCCTCTCTTAGAGCGGCCCGAAGAGCATTGGCAAAGCTCTTCGTGTGGATGCCGAGCTCCCTCTGATGGACTAAACAGTTCTTTGATTCGTGGACAAACTCGATAGGGTCTTCAACGGTAATGATATGGTCGTAGCGGTTTCTGTTAGCATAATCAATCATGGCAGCAAGGGTGGTAGACTTACCAGAGCCCGTTGGACCGGTAACAAGGATCAAACCTTTTGGCAAAAGGGCAAGCTTGTTTAGAATGGGAGGCAACCCAAGCTCTTCAACGGTCATTATTCGCGAGGGAATTACCCTGAAGGCAGCAGCAACGCCCTTTCTTTCCCGATAAACATTAACCCTAAACCTTGCTAAATCAGGGATTTCAAGACCAAAGTCAACCTCGCCTTCCTCTTCAAACTTCTTGATAATCTCTTCAGGCATCACTTCATAGAGCATTGCCCTAAGCTCTTCATCCTCTAAAGGCTTATACTTTACCCTTTGAAGCTCACCGTGGATCCTAAGGATAGGGGGATTGCCAACGCTAAGATGAAGGTCTGAAGCCTTGGTCTCAACGACAAGTTTAAAAAAAGGGTCAAGACGAGCCATGCTTAAAAATTAAGTTTACTTAAGTTTTCTTTTGGGTCAAGTATTAAAAGTAATTTTTGGCCACCTTTGTAACATCTTAAATTAGAGGGAAATGAGTTTTCACCCTGCAAAATAACCCTCTACAACCGCTTGACAGGCAAAAAATAAGAAGTTTAATAAAAAGGCACTTTTTAACCTCTGAGGTTCGCATGATCAAAATCTATCGTTCAGAAAATGGGCTCCTTATACCAGCAGAAAGTATTGAGAAGCATTCTTGGGTCCTCCTTCTTAATCCCTCTTTAGATGAAATAAACTACATCGAAAAAAAGCTAAAAATCTTTTCAGAATTTGTAAGATATCCTTTGGATGAAGAGGAGAGACCAAGGGTTGAAAAAGAAGAAGGACAAGTTTTGATCATCATCCGTATTCCCATGCCCACAACTACCGGTCTTTACAATAAATACGAAACTATCCCTGTAGGTATAATCTTAAAAGAAGAGTATGTTTTAACTCTTTGTTTGACAGAACACCCTATTTTTGAAGACTTTATCCAGTTTGCTAACAAAGCAAAATCTTTTGACCTTTCAAAACCCGTAAGCTTTTTACTCCACTTTATGCTTCTTGGGACAACCCTTTACATACGCTATCTTCGACACATTGATAGAATCATAGAAACCTATGAAGAAGCTATTTTTAGAGCCTTAGCCAATGAAGAGATCCTCCACATGTTAAGCATAGAAAAAACTTTAACCTACTTTAACACTGCTCTACAAGGTAATGACTTGGTTCTTTCTAAACTTCTTTCTGGAAGGTTTATCAGATTGACCGATGATGATATTGAACTCCTAAACGATGTTCAAATTGAGAACAAACAGGCTTTAGAGATGACTAAAGTCTTTTCAAGCACTTTAGCAAATACAATGGATGCTTACGCCTCCATTGTCAACAACAATGTCAATGTAATCATGAAGTTCTTAGCCAGCATGGCTATCATCCTTTCTATCCCTACCATCATATATAGTATGTATGGAATGAACATACCTCTTCCTTTCCAAGAATTGCCACCTTTAGAAAAAAGTCCTCATGCTTTCTATATAGTTAATGCTATAATTTTTGCTATCTGTATAGTGCTTTTCTTCATTTTTCGAAAAAAGAAATTCATATAGCTCGTTAAAAGCATGACTTTAATAGCCATCCTTCTCTTAAGCTTTGTTCAAGGGTTAACAGAGTTTCTACCCATTTCGAGCACTGGGCATCTCATTCTCTTTGAAAATTTCTTCAACATACCATCAAGCCTTGAGATAGATGCCTTTTTACATCTTGGCTCTTTTTTTGCTATACTTATCTACTTTTGGAAAGATTTAATGAAAATCTGGAGCTTGAAGTGGCTCATCTTTGTCTCAGCCTTACCTGGGGGTATAGCTGGCTTACTCCTTCACCATATAGTTGAAAGCTATTTTCGCACGCCTTTGGTTGTAACGCTTGCTTTGCTTGTCATGACCCTTCCCATGATCCTTGGAGAAAGGCTTGGGCAGAAAAGCTTAAGGTTAGGCGAGCTAACCCTCGGAAAAGCTCTTCTTATCGGCTTTGCGCAAGCCTTAGCTTTGATCCCTGGCACCTCAAGAAGCGGAATAACCATCTCAGCTGGATTGCTCTTAGGGCTAAAAATGGAAGAGGCGGCAAGATACTCTTTCTTAGCAGGAGCACCTTTAATCCTTGGGGCTGGCTTATACGAGGGGCTAAAGTTAGTAAAGGGGGGAACCATCCCCACTGATTTAGCTTTTGCAGGGTTTATTGGTAGCTTCCTCTCAAGCCTTGTAGCCATAGCCTTTCTAATACCTTTCCTGAAAAAATATTCCCTTTATGCTTTTATTTTCTACAGGATACTTTTAGGTTGCCTCCTTTTAACCTTAATTTTCCTTAAGATTATTTAAGAGTTTTGGTTTTGAATTGGAAGGGAACCCTCCATTTGCTAGGGGCGCCAAAAGAAGAACTGCGCTATTGTCTTTTTACTTTTATACTTTATATTTTGAATTGTTTACTATAGATTAAAATGGAGGTAGGCAATGGTTAAACGAAGCTTCGATAAGTTTTTTCTTCCCTCTCGCAAGGTTATCGCGGATAAGGCGCTTCTTCCAGAAGAAACCATCACCCTGGTTGAAGAAAGACTAAAAAGCCTTGGGGCGAAGGTTTATAAAGGAGTAAAAAGGATTGATAAGGGGAGGCTTGGATTGCCCGTTTTTCTAAGTTTTTATGATGTGGACGGAATAAAAACCACCGGAAACTATAAGCAAATGGGGAAGGGAGTAACAGAGATTCTTGCTAAAGCAAGCGCCCTTGTAGAGTTGGTGGAACGGTATTCTCTATTTTCCTTCTTTAAAAGAGCGCATCAACAGGGAATCTTTTCAACCTTTGAAGAGCTTAAAGAAGATGCAATCCCTTGGGAAGTATTTTTAAAATCCCTTGAAGATGAGGAGGATGAAAGAGTTAAGGAGGTAGCTTTAAAGCTTATAAAGAAGTTTCCCTTCTACTTTGTTCCAGCTCTTGAAGTAAGGACGAAGGAGGTCAAATATCTTCCCTTTCATTGGTTTTGGATGCTTTATGAGTATAACGGGTCTGCTGGAGGAAACACCTATCCTGAGGCAAGCGTTCAGGCAATCTGCGAGCTCATTGAAAGGCACACAAACGCCCTTTCCATAAGGTTTAACAAACCCATGCCTGCTATCAAAAGGGATAGTATAAGGGGGGCGGCAGAAGAGGTTTTGAAGTGCTTTGAAAGGCTAAACATACGAGTATGGATAAGGGACATGACCTTTGGGATGCCCGCTCCTACAGTGGCGGTTATGGCTATGGACCCCTCTACCTACCCTGAAAGAAGCGAGATAGTTTACGCAGCTGGGACAGGAACAAGTCCTGAAAGAGCCTTGATCAGAGCCTTGACGGAAGTTGCCCAACTTGCCGGTGATTTTGATACCGAGGGAAAGTATGTTGAAAGCGGTCTTCCTAAATTCCAAACCCTTGAAGAGGCAAAAATTGTGATAGAGCATGATGGAGAGGTTGAGCTTAACTCTCTTCCTAATGTTTATTCTGAAGACCATGCGGAAGAGCTTAAAACTTTAGCCCAAAAGCTAAAAGATAGAGGTTTTGAAACCTATTTAATAGACATAACTAACGAAGAGCTAAATCTACCCGCTGTCTATGCGGTAATTCCTAGCATCCTTTTTAGGGAAAGAACGAAGATTCCTTTTCTTTTCCATTTAGTAAGGGTAAGCTATTTTTATCATCCAAGGGAGGTAACAGAAAGGCTTATCAGCGAGGTCTTATCCGAGGTGCAGGATCGGTACTATGTTTGGGGATTTTACGGGAATTTGCTTAAGGACCGAGGGGATTTAGATAGCGCCATTTCCTGCTATGAAAGGGCTTTAAGTCTTGAGCCTCAAGCTCCGGATAAACTTGCCATTCTAACCCACCTTGCGGATGCCTACTTTACCAAAGGTGAATACTTAAAGGCAATTTCTGCCTGCGAGCAAGCCCTAGAATACGGAGAAGCCCCAGAGGTTTATAATCTCCTCGGTAGGTCCTACTACAAACTGCAAGAATTTTCCAAGGCTTTAGAGTATTTTCTTAAGGCTACAGAGCTTGACCCGAGCTCAGCTATAGATTATGCTAATGCAGGGTTTAGTTTAAAATCTATTGGCGAAAGTTTACAGACTGAGGAAGCAAGGATGCTCTTCCTTTCTCAAGCAAAGCTATTTTTCCTTAAAGCCTTATCCTTGAACCCAGATTTAGAGATGGCAAAAAGGGGATTAGCCTACTGCGAAGAGTTTGTCCCGGAAAATAATTAAAATATGGAGGTTGCCCTATGCTCAAAAAAGGTTTAGTCCTCAGATTTCCTCCAGAGATCGTTGACCAGCCTATAGTTTACCGATTGGTGAAGGACTTTAACCTTGTGTTCAACATCCTTAAGACAATGATAACCCCAGGCAAAGAAGGGATCATGATCCTTGAAATTTCAGGAGATAGGGAAAACTTAGAGAAGGGGCTAAATTATCTTAAAGATGTTGGGGTTGATGTTAAAACTATAGCTCAGCAGGTGACAAAGAATGAAGAAGTATGCATCCATTGCGGGGCTTGCACTGCCGTCTGCCCAACGGGAGCCCTTTTTGTAGATAGGCAGACTTTTCAGGTTATCTACGACCCGGAAAAATGCACGGCCTGCGGTTTTTGTGTTTCAGCCTGCATAACCAAGGCTATGGAGGTCTTTATTCCAAGCGAAGCCATTTAACGAAGCTTTAATGGAGGAAGATAGGCTCCGGCAAATTTATGAAATCTTAGAAAAAACCTACTCAGAGCTTTCAGCCCCGGTTAAAAGACTTTCAAGCCTCATAGACCCACACCCTTTTAAAGTTTTAATCTGCGCCCTTATTTCAACGAGGACGAGGGATGAGACTACAGCTAAGGTTTGCGAAAAACTCCTTTCGGTGATAAACACTCCTCAAGACATTTTAAAATTTTCTGAGGAAGATTTAGCAAAACTTCTCTATCCTGTTGGTTTCTATCGAGAAAAGGCAAAGAGGCTTCGCAATCTTGCCAAAGTTCTCTTAGAAAAACACAAGGGTTCAGTTCCTAAGTCTCAAGATGAGCTTTTAAAGCTTCCTGGAGTTGGGAGAAAGGTTGCCAACATAGTCCTCAGCCAAGCCTTCAACCTTCCTTACATTGGGGTTGACACCCATGTTCACAGGGTCTGCAATCGCTTAGGGCTTATCAACACGAAAAAGGTTGAGGAAACAGAAAAGGTTCTCCATCAAATTGTCCCCGAAGACCTAAGACCTAAGTTTAACAAGCTCCTTGTTGCCTTTGGACAAACTATCTGTAAGCCAGCTAAACCAAGGTGTGAAGAATGCCCGTTAAATAACCTGTGTTCCTATGTTTTAAATAGAAGAGCCGTTCAGCAATAAGATCGTGGGTTTTAAAAAATCTTCTCTTTTTTCCGGATGGTCAAGAAGGTAATGAGTTCCTCGGGATTCCTTTCGCAAGAGGGCTGAACGGACTATGAGCCCAGCAACAATGGCTATGTTTTTTAACTCCATGACATCAAGGTCAAGATAATACCCACCCCAATTTTCTGATATCTCCTCTATCAACAGGTTAAGCCTCTTTTGGGCAAACTCAAGCATCTGTATGCTCCGCACGATGCCCACAAAATCCCACATTATCTTTCTAATCAGGTCCCAATTGTGGGAAATGAAGATCTTTTCATCCTTTATGTCTTCTATCTTTGGTTCGTTGATTTTTGGGGGAGGGACCTTTCCTTTAAGTTGAGGATAAAGCTCTTTAATCTTTAAGCTTGCTTGATGAGCAAAGACCAAGCCCTCAAGAAGGGAGTTTGAGGCTAAGCGGTTTGCCCCATGGAGCCCGGTGTAGGCGCATTCACCCACGGCAAAAAGATTTGGGATGTCCGTCTGTCCGTACTCATTGGTGTAGACTCCGCCGCAAAGGTAGTGGGCTGCTGGCACAACCGGAATGGGCTGAGTGGTAATGTCTATCCCATACTTCAAACAGGTCTCATAGATATAAGGGAAACGCTTCTTGATGTAGTCTGAAGGAAGATGGGTTATGTCAAGGTAGACGCATTCACCGCCCGTCTTTTTAAGCTCAAAGTCTATCGCCCTTGTGACGACATCCCTGGGAGCAAGCTCCTTTCTTACTGGGTCGTAGCGGTGCATGAAGGGCTTACCTTCTGGATTAAGAAGGATTGCTCCCTCACCTCTTAAGGCTTCAGAGATCAAAAAGTTCTTAGCCTTTGGATGATAAAGACAGGTTGGATGAAACTGAAAGAATTCCATGTTGGCTATTCGGCAGTTAGCCCTCGCCGCAAGGGCAATGCCATCTCCGGTTGCTGTATCGGGATTGCTGGTATATAGGTAAACTTTTCCTGCACCACCAGTGCAAAGGGCAACAAAGTCCGCAACATAGATCTTTGGTTTACCATGAAGTAAGTCAAAGGCAAGAACCCCGCTAACAAGCCTTCTCCGTTCCCCTGTTTTAGAAAGCAAAAGGTCAGCCACAAAGTGATGCTCAAGAAGCCTTATGTTTGATGAGGCGACAACCCTTTCGATGAGCACATTTTCAATTGCCCTTCCAGTATAATCTCCCACATGAAGGATCCTTCGCCTTGAATGTCCTCCCTCTAAACCAAGGTGAAATTTCCTTTGGTCATCTGGGTCCCGATCAAAGTTAACCCCTAAGCTAAGGAGCTCAGCAATCCTCTCCGGGGCTGACCTTACCACGAGCTCAACTATCTTTCTATCACAAAGACCATCACCTGCGATCAACGTATCCTGTATATGCAGGTCAAAACTATCATCTTCTCCCATCACGCAGGCTATGCCACCTTGAGCAAGAGAGGTTGCCGTTTCAAACTTCCTCTTTTTAGTTAAAATTACAACCTCTCCAAAGTCTTTAAGCTTTAAGGCTAAAGAAAGACTGGCAATTCCTGAGCCAACGATCAAAAAATCCGTCTTTTCAACTTTCATATTTTTGCTCCACCCTTTTGTTATCCCGAGCTTTCCTTTTTGTCACCCCGAGCTTCTCTTTTTTGTCACCCCGAGCTTCTCTTTTTGTCACCCCGAGGCGCAAACCGAGGGGGCTCCGATTGTCAAAGAGGAGATTTCTCGCTACGCTCGAAACGACAAGATGAGTGGGAAAGGACTTGCTAACGCTCAGCATTCTCTGCAACTTCCTCTGAGTTTAAAGGACGTTCAATGAAATAGGAAAAAAGTTCCGGTCCAGAAGAAAAATAAAGGGGAGATTCATAAGCCACTCTCTCACAGAATTTAATATCCCCTTTCTTTTTGGTGTGAAGCTTAGAATCATAGATGACAAAGGGAACGGGTTTTGTGGAATGGGTGCGGATGGAAATGGGAGTAAGGTGGTCGCAGCAGGCAAGGATTCTATAGTTATCTGTTAACTCAACTATCCGCTCTAAAAGATACCTCACAACCCGTCTGTCAAACTCATCTATAGCTTTGATCTTAAGCTCAAGATTTCCTTCATGGCTTGCCTCATCAGGTGCTTCAACATGGATAAGCACAAAATCGTGCGTCTCTAAAGCTGAGATGGCATAGTCAACCTTGCCCTCGTAGTTTGTGTCAATGTATCCCGTTGCTCCAGGAACATCTATAACGGTCATCTTGGCAAGCCTGCCCAATCCCTTGATAAGGTCAACCGCGGAAATTACATCCCCCTTTAGCCCCCATTTTTCTTCAAAAGGCTCAAGGTCTGGAGCTCGCCCTTGTCCCCATGGCCAGATGGCGTTGGCAACCGGCTTGTTCTCAAGCTTTCTCTGTTGGTTTATGGGATGCTTTTCAAGCACGGCTATAGCCTTTAGAATGAATTCTTTTAGGTAAGGCTCCTCGTCGTAGGCTTGAAAGGCAAACCAGACATTCTTCCCGATAAGGTCATGAGGAGGGTAGGTCTGCAAGCCTCCAGACCCACCCCTCCAGATTAAAATATGGCGATAGCTTACTCCAGGCACGATCTCGACCTTATCAGTTCCGGCGACGCGATTTATGGCTTCAATAAGCTCTATGGCTGATTCTGTATCGATATGCCCAGCTGAATAGTCTTCCATTATCAGCTCATCCCCCTCAAGACGAAGGGTAACAAGATTACAACGATAGGCCACATCTTCGGGCTTAAGCTCAATACCACGAGCGTAGGCTTCAATTGGTCCTCTCCCCGTGTATTTTTCTTCCGGTGGATAGCCTAAAAGTCCCATGATGGCAACATCCGAACCAGGATGCATCCCATGAGGAATAGTCTGGCAGGAGCCAACCTCTCCATAGCTTGCTAAAAAGTCTAACCCTGGTGTTATGGCAACCTCAAGGGGGGTCTTCCACCCGAGCTCCTTTATCATAAAATCTCCCATTCCGTCCCCAATAAGCATGATGTATTTCCTTGGCCCAGTAGGCTCAAGCTTTTCCCTTTTTTTCTTTAGTACCTTTGTTTGGGTGGGCTCTTTAGCAGTCTCGTCAACCTGGCTTTTAGCTCGCCCTTTTTTCTGGGTTTTCACTTCTGCCTCAACCTCAACGCCTTCTTGCTTCTTTTTCTTGGGCATACTCTCCTCCTTTTTTATAAAACCTTAGCAATTAAAAAGGATAACTTAAAAAATAAGAAAAAAAACAATGTAAGCAAGAGTTGAGAAAAAAAATCAGATGGAGCGATGATGAAGGACAGCCCAAAGAAAACGCTCAAAAGATAAAGCTTTCTCTTACGGTATAAATCTTCGGTAATCCATCCCTCTTTAACAAGAAGGGCAAAGATAATCGGAATTTGAAAAATTATAACCGAAAAAAGAATTATCTTTAACAAAAAGAACATAAAGGCTCCAATCCTCAGATTGTTTTCAAAATTTTCCCCAAAATATAGGAAAACTTTAACTAAGGCTGGAAAGAGAAAATAGTAGCCAAACAAAAATCCTAAGACAGAAAGAAGAAAAGAAAGGGCGATAAGCCTTTGCAAAAATCTTCTTTCGTATTCGTAAAACTCAGGGGATATCAAACCCCAAAGTTTGATGAGAAAGACCGGCAAAAGAAGGATCAAGGCAAGATAAAAGCTTGCCTTTATGGCTACAAAAAGCGCTTCTTCAATGCTTATAAAAACTAAAGGCTTCCCAGCTACGAGATTATAATAAGAATGCATGAGAAAAGGAAAAATCTTAGGAAAAAGGAGAAAAATTGCCAACCAAAGGATTAAAAAAAGGGCAGAATAAAGGATAAGCAGACGACGAAGTCTGGTCAGAAAATCTGTGGCCAAAAAGAGCCTAATCTTTTCTTGAATTTTTATCATAGTTAGAGAGGGATGACCCATCTTGAGTTTTATACTCCTCAAGGAGCTTTAAAGGGTCCTTCAAAGGCTCTGTCTCCGAAGTTACTACTTTCCTTACCTCTTCCTTTGTCTCTTCTACCTCCTTTTCAAGCTCCTCTATCTCAAGCTCTTTCTTTAACTCATCGATAGCTTTTTTGAACTCAAGGCTTAGCTTACCTAAAAACCTTCCAACTTCAGGCAACCGCTCAGGACCTAAGACAACAAGAGCCACAAAAAAGATGATCAAAGCTTCGCTAAAGCCAATGTTAAACATGCTTAGTCCTTGTAGTTCCTTGGGATTGCTCTTCCAAGCTGGCAGAAAAGCTCATAGCAAATGGTGCCGGCAAGCTGGGCAAGCTCATCAGCAGGAACCTCATTGTTTGGTCCCCCAAGAAGGATTACCTCATCCCCAACCTTGGCGAGAGCTAACTCTGTTAGGTCAATGTATAAAGCCTTCATGGAAATGGTTCCCACAATAGGCACTCTTCTGCCTAAGCAATAGGCAAAGCCACGGTTGCTTAAAGCCCGAGGATAACCGTCTCCATAGCCAACAGGAACTATCCCAAGCCTTGTTTCACTTTTCGCTATGAAGGTTGGTCCATAGCCTGCCCCTTCTCCCTTTTTTAGTCTTTTTATTTCAACGATACGGGATTTTAAACTCATGACAGGATAAAGTTTGAGGGAAGCCCTTGCCCGGAAGGATGGATAGCCACCATAAAGGGCGATGCCAGGTCTTACCAAATTCCCCCTCTCAGGAAGAAAGATTATACCCCCTGAATTGCAAGAATGAATGTATCTGGGAGCAAACCCCTCAGTTTGCAAGGCCTTCAAGAACTTTTTGAAGTTTTCAAGCTGAGCTTGAGTGTAAGGAAAATCTGGGTCTTCGCTTGCCGCAAGATGGATCATAAGCCCAACAAGCTTTAAATAGGAATTTTCCCTTAATTCTTTAATAAGAATTTGAAGGTCTTCAAAAGGAAGACCAAAGCGGTTCATCCCTGTCTCCGCTTTTAGATGAAACTCAACGCTTATCCCTTTTCTTAGGCAGAATTCCTTAAGTATAAAAAAGGAATCAAGGCTTGTGACAACTGGGGTTAGTCTAAGATGCACCATCTCGGGTAGCCAATCCTTTTCAAATCCAGAAAGAAGAATGATAGGATGGATGAAGCCAGCCTTCCTTAAGATTAGCCCTTCCTCAGGCTCAGATAGCCCAAAGCCCCAAACCTTTTCTTCGGCAAGGACCTTTGCGACCTCAAGCAGGCCATGCCCATAGGCATCGTTCTTTATGACTGGAAGGATGCCCACCTCTTCTGGAAGAAGTCTCTTTATGCTTTGAAGGTTTTTCCTTAAGCTTCCAAGGGTTATCTCTAAGGTTTTAGACCAAATGAGGTGCATTTTGATTAGCCTTTCCCTTTTAAAGCCTTTACATAATCCGAGGCTGAGATCCCGGCAACGCAACCTTCTCCAACCGCCTTTGCTACCTGAAGAGGGGGACCAGTTAGGTCACCGCAGGCGAAAACACCAGGCACATTCGTCTCCATTCTTTGATTAACTTTAACATAGCTAAAGGTTTGAGGGTCAAGCTCAATACCTAAAGGGGCAAGGAGTTCGAGCGGTCCCTTTGCCCCAATCTCAATGAAGATACCATCAACGGAAATACTCTCTCCATCCTCAAACTTAAGCCCAGAAACCTCATCCTCCCCCACTATCTCCAAAGGTTTCTTTCTTATTACTTCAATCTTTTCTGTCTCTTCGGATATATCATCCAAAGCAGTTTTTTTGTCAGCACGACCCCCTTCAATGTTACCCAGAGTATCCATCATGTCACCCCGAGGCGCAAGCCGAGGGGTCTCCACATTAGTTGTCGCTCCGAACGGCGTAGGGGATCCCTCGCTACGCTCGGGATGACGAAAAGAATAAGGAATGAGATAAACTTTTTCGGCAAACTTGGTTAAAGTTTGAGCTCCATGAAGGGCTGCGCTACCATCGCCTATCACCGCAACTATCTTCCCTCTATAAAACCAGGCATCACAGTCTACGCAGTAAGAAACCCCCTTGCCAACAAACTTATCCTCCTCTTTAAAGACCTTCTTCTTTTTCTTTACTCCCAGCGCTAAAATAAGGGCTAAGCCTTGGAAGGTCTTCCCTGTTTCAGTCTCAACCAAAAAACCGGGTTCTACTCTTTCGATTTTAACAACATCCTCTTCCAAGAATTCTGCCCCGAAACCCTGAGCCTGAGCTAAGCCTACCTTTAAAAGCTCAGCTCCAGAGGCTTTTCCTGGAACGCCAAAATAATTCTCAATGTGAGCGTTCCATAGGGCGCTTGCTTGAGGTTTTCCAAGGATTAGGACGGAGTGTTTTCTCCTTGCCGTGTGAATTCCTGCCTGAAGCCCAGCCGGACCCGCTCCAACAATGATTATTTCATAGTTTTTCATTGCCTACCCCCTATTATTTCTCATTATCAAAAATTGCTTCAATATCCGCCAATAAGTATGCTTCAACTTGTTTTAAATTGTAAATCTAAGTATATTCTTTCCCGTCGGTAATGTAGCAATATTATTTTTCATACTATAACGATATTTTATTACATCTTCATCAATGGTTGGTTTACGGAAAATCAATAAGTGTTCATGATAAATAAGGAGAAAATCTTTTTTCTTCTTAAACTGCCAACGTTCTCTTGTTCCCTTCTTCTTCCATTGCACCTTTATTACATCCTCTTTTAGAATAAACCCAACTTTCATAAACCGTTCCATAACATAAAAAGATATGGGTATATAATGCTTATGCTTTCTTGTATCGCCAATAAGGAGAGCGCAGTATTTACCTGGTTTTAGCACTCTAAAGCATTCCTTAGCAACCTCTGTCATAGCATCTAAATAATCTTCAAGGGAACGCAGACGGGAGATGTCCCCCTCTATACTCTTACCCTTAGAATAGGAAATAATGTTAGCATAAGGTGGATGCGTTGCTATTAAGTCTATGCTTGCATCGGGTATAAGGTCAAGGTTCCGTGCATCTCCATGATAAAGTCTTAATTGTGTCTTTGGGAGGCTTTCAAAGAGGTTTTGGGGGACAAAATTAAGCCTGTCAAAGGTTAACATCAGGGCTTCATAGTTTATGTCAACTCCTATTCCGTTTCGACCAAGGAGTTTACATTCTATCAAGGTAGTTCCGCTCCCAACCATAGGGTCTAAGACCCAGTCTCCAGGTTCGTTATAGAGCAAGATCAAGTTCCATGGTATTTGAGGAGCCCAGTTTCCACGATAATTTCCCTGATGCGTTGCCCAGCTTCCCCTCTCTGGAAAGGACCATACCGTCGTTTCTTCAATCTCAAACTCAGGCGGGTTTAGAACTTCTACCTGCTTTTTCCCCTTCAAAGGTATTCGAACATCTTCGATACAAATCTCGCCCTTCTCGGCAAGAAATCTTTCATAGTCTTCCCAGAATACCTCTTTCATTCCACTTTCAGGTATAGCGTAAGCCTCAAGGTTTAATGATTGCATCTAACCCCCTTAGGTCTAATCCCTGCAAACCATCGTCTTTAGCTCTGAACGAAGACGCTCAATGTACTCTTTGACCACCCTTTTCCCCGTTCCCCCAAGGATGTTTCTTCTCGATAAGGCATGCTCAACGGTCAACCATTCATAGACATCCTCTTCAAAGGCTTGATGAAACTTCTTATATTCTTCAAGGGAGAGCTCAGAAAGCTCTTTTTTTTTGCCCTCAGCATACCTCACAATCTCGCCCACCACATGGTGCGCCTTCCTAAACGGAACTCCCTTTAGCACAAGATAATCGGCAAGCTCTGTAGCTAAAAGATAACCATGCTTTAGATGCTCAGAAATTTTCTCCGCATTTAGCTTTAATCCTTTAACCAAGAGGGTGGCCATCTTTAAAGAATTAAGCGTATAGTTTAAGGCTTGGAATAGCGGAGGCTTATCCCCCTGAAGGTCCCGATTGTAGCTTAAAGGGAGCCCTTTCTGAAGGGTTAGCATCTGAAAAAGGTTTCCGATAACAGTAGCAGACTTTCCTCTTATCAGCTCCGCTGGGTCTGGGTTTTTTTTCTGGGGCATGATGGAGCTTCCAGTGGTTAGTCTGTCAGGCAACGAGGCAAAGCAAAACTCCTCGCTTGTCCAGAGAATGACTTCTTCTGAGAGCCTTGAAAGGTCAACCATGATAAGGCTTAAGATAAAGAGGAGTTCCGAGATAAAGTCTCGAGAGCTTACAGCATAGACGCTATGCCTTGTTGGTTCGTAAAAGGAAAGAGCTTTAGACATGAATTCCCTGTCTAAAGGAAAACCGCATCCAGCAAAGGCTGAGCTTCCAAGGGGGCACTGCTTTAGTCTTTTTTCAAAGTCAAGGCATCTTTGAAGATGGAGACGCATCATCTCAGCGTAGGTTGTGACCCAATGGGAAAAGAGAACAGGCTGGGCATGCTGAAGATGAGTAAAACCTGGCATCACAACCTCAAAGTATTCTTCCGCCTTATCAAGAATGACCAAAATAAAATCAACGAGCAAAGCCTTTAGCTCCTCAAGCCTTTCTGCTATGTATATCCTCTCATCAGCAACAACCTGCTCGTTTCTACTTCTTCCGGTATGGAGCTTATAGGCAATATCTCCAATTTTTTCCGCAAGGGCTTTTTCAACATGCATGTGAATATCTTCAAGCTCTATCCTAAAGGGAAAGGTCCCATGCTTTATTTCCTCTTCAATCTCTGAAAGCCCTTGCAAGATTTGAGCAAGCTCTTCCTCTGTCAAAAGACCAGCCTTTCTTAAGGCTTGAGCATAGATTCTGCTTGCCTTTATTTCAGCGAAGGCAAGCTCCTTGTCAAAGCTTATGGACTCTGAAAAGTCTTCCAAAAATTTGTCTATCTCTTCGCTAAATCTTCCACCCCATGGTTTTTTCATGGTAAACTCTCTTAAAGATGTCTTAATCATTTTAGCACAGGTTGATAAAATTTAATCCCATAAGCTTGAGAAGAGTTAGACAAAAATGAAAAGGGTTGTGGTTGCGATGAGCGGTGGTATTGATAGCTCTTTTTTAGCCCTGTTGCTAAAATTGCAGGGCTATAAAGTCATTGGTGTAACTTTCCGTTTGCTTAAAGAGGGTGGCTGTTGTGAAATTGATAAAGCAACCGTAGTTGCTAAGGTTCTTAACATTCCTCATTTTGTTATTGAGGTTACAAATGAATTTAAGAAAAGGGTCATTAAACCTTTCATCGAAGGCTACAGACAAGGGCTCACTCCAAATCCTTGCGCCATCTGTAATAGAGATATCAAGTTTGGCTTAGCCATGGATTTGGCAATGAAAGAAGCAAAAGCAGACTTTTACGCTACCGGTCACTATGCAAGGCTTTCAACCTACAAAGGCTATCCTGTGTTAACCCAATCTAAAAATCAAAAAAAAGACCAGACCTATTTTTTAGCCTTAGTGAAGAAGGAACGCCTGGCGAAACTTATATTTCCCATGGGGGATGTGCCTGAAAAAAGGGTTGCTCTCGAAGCCTTGAAGTCCTATGGTTTAGACCTTTGGCCAAAGGCTGAAGAATCGCAGGATGTTTGCTTTTTAGAGGGGCTTGACTTAAAAAGCTATCTTTCAAAATACCTTCCAAAAATAGAAGGAGCAATCATTTATCAAGAAAAAGTAGTTGGCAAACATGAAGGCTACTACTTCTATACCATAGGGCAAAGGAAGGGGCTAAGGGTAAGGATGGGAAAGCCCCTTTATGTGACAAGGATTTCCCCTGAAGAAAACCGCATCTACCTTGGGAATAAAGATGAAATCTTTTCTGATAGACTGGTGCTTTCTCAGACTAATTTTCACCTTCCCTTTGAGCTTTGGGAAGCACCTTTAGCCCAAGTGCGGTATAGGAGTAGCCGAGCGGCTGTGGCTAAAGTTGAAAGACAAGATGAAAAACTCTTGGTTGAGCTTAAACAAAAGGTCTTTGCCATAACCCCAGGGCAAGTCTGCGCCTTTTATGAGAGAGAATATTTACTTGGAGGAGGTATAATAAGTTCCTCCTCTTGACATTATCTAATTTTTATGATTTTTTTAAACTGTTTTTTATCCAAAAATAAAACCTACCAAAATGCTTAAGTCAGTGGACTTGCAGCTTTTTATTTCCGCAGTCAAAGAAGTGGGAAAAAAGCTTTTAGAGATGCAAAAGTCCTCCTTAGAGGTGAACCATAAAGGTCCTATCGACCTTGTAACGAACGCTGACCTCTATTCCGAGGAGAAATTAAAAGAATTGGTCCAAAGGTTTTTCCCTTCTCTTCCCGTTGTCTCAGAGGAGAGCTTTACTGGAAGCATAGACTGTGAGACCTTTTTTGTCATCGACCCGCTTGATGGAACTACAAACTTTGCCCACAGGCTACCTTGGTTTGGTATAAGCATAGCCCTTATTGAAGCTGGAAAACCCGTTCTTGGTATTATCTATCATCCTGCGCTTGATGAGCTCTTCTTTGCGGAGAAAGGGAAGGGTGCCTATCTTAACGGAGAAAGGATCAAGGTCTCAGACGCAAAGGATTTGCAAGAGGCATTACTTTCCACTGGGTTTCCTGTTTCTAAAATCATAGAGAAACCAGAGCCCTACCTTGTTCCCTTTCGGGAATTTCTTAAAAAATCTCAAGGAGTTAGACGGTTTGGTGCGGCAACCTTAGACCTTGCCTACACTGCTTGCGCGAGATACGACGGCTTCTATGAGCCTTATCTTAAGCCATGGGACACTATGGCTGGGGTGGTCCTCGTTGAAGAGGCAGGGGGCAAAGTCTCAGACTACTACGGAAATCCTTACACCTTAAGCTCAGACACCATCGTTGCGGCAAACCCATACATTCATGAAAAACTTGTAGAGACCCTAAAGGACATGCATCCGGAAAAGGTAAAGCCCTTCAGAAACCCCTTCCCAACCGCTGATGTCATCATTGAATACGAAGGAAAGATCGTTCTTATAGAAAGGAAGAACCCCCCTCATGGCTATGCCTTACCTGGCGGATTTGTGGAGTATGGAGAAACCTTAGAGGAGTGCGCAATAAGGGAGGCAAAAGAAGAAACCGGGTTAGATGTAGAGGACCTTGAGCTCCTTTCTTGCTACTCAGACCCAAAGAGAGACCCTCGATTTCATACCATAACTACCGTATTTGTAGCAAAAGGTAAAGGGACATTGAAAGCTGGTGATGACGCAAAAAGAGCTTTTTTAGTATCTATAGACCAAATACCTTGGGATGATCTTTGCTTTGACCATGGGGAAATTCTAAAAGATTATTTAAACAGGAGAAAATCGAATGCTAAAAGAAATTTTAGATAGCATCAAAAGAGAGCTTAAAGAAACCCCTCGAATTGTGCTTTTTGAAGAGGAAGAAGAAGCTAAGGAGCTCATTGAAGAAGCTTTGAAGTATCATGGAGTAGAAGAAATAAAGATTGTAAAAAATGAAGAAGAACTTCTCCTTTTTCTCTCAAGGGACTGCCCTACCGTTCTCGTCTATTCCTTTTGTGGTAATTTTGAAAGAGTTATCGCTAATATCAACCAAATAAAATCCCTTTTTCCCAAGCTAAAGGTCTTTTGCCTTGCTCCTTACGATGATGAGGTTGATTTAGCAAGGCTTTTCTTTTCTGGAGCTGACGAAGCTATACAAAAACCTTTCTCCATGGGAGAATTTATCGCAAGATTGGCAAAGCTTTTGCGAACCTACTACTTGGAGAAAAAAGTTGAACAACTTCTGGTTGAAGACCCGCTTACTTTTGCTTACAACCGACGTTTCTTTGAGGCAAGCATAAAGGAAGAAGCTTTAAGGGCTCTAAGGTATGGTTTTCCTCTTAGCTTGGTTATGATAGACCTTGATAAGTTTAAGTATTGCAACGATACCTATGGGCATGCCGAGGGGGATAAGGTTTTACAGGGTATAGCTCTTTTGTTGAGTGAAAACACGAGGCTTAAGGTTGATAAAGTTTGTAGATATGGTGGCGATGAGTTTGTCATCATCCTTCCCCACACCGATTGGAAAAGGGCTCTCGTAGTTGTTAAAAGGATCATCAAAGCCTACGAAAAGAACCCCTTTGAACCCGTTACCCTATCCTTCGGAATAGCAAGCCTTATATACAGAGGAGACCTTGAAAGGTCAGTCTCTGACTTAATCATAAGAGCCGATACTGCCATGTATCAGGCTAAAAAGATGCCAGGGAATACCTTCGTCGTTGACCCTGAAACGATCATAGCAAGCTCAAAAGAAGAAGCTCATCTCGTGGTTCAACCCTCTCCACGCTTGCAGTAACCTCATCCCCAGGATTAACCTGAGGAAAACTTCCCCTCACCTCTCCCATAAGGTTAAAATCTGGCAGATAAACCTTAAGCAACCTCTCTTTTTTTTCTACCACAAGCCCCTTTAAGGGTTTTACCTCACCTTGCCCTTCCTTTTTAGCATAATGTTTAGCAAGATACTTTAACAGAAAATAGCGCAACCTTTTTTGCTGTATCGTCTGTGCCCTTCTAAAGTTTTCCTCTAACTCTGGGATTAACCTTTGTAAGTCCTCTTGAGACAAAGCTTTTTCTGAAAAGAGATGGCTTTTTATCTGATGATGAACGATCAAGTCTAAGCTCCTTCTTATGGGTGAAGTAAGAGTGGTATAAAAGTTAAGACCGAGGCCGGAGTGTAAGCCAGGCTCCGTTGTTAGCTCAGACCTGGCAAAGTATCTAAGTTGTAAAAGTTTGTAAAAAAGTGAACCTTCAGCCTCTGGAAATACTTGGAAAGGCGGGTCTTGCTTCCGATGGATGATAGGGATGCCTGCCTCATAACAAAACTTTGCCGAAAGATGGTTAGTCAAGATCATAAGCTCTGAGATCAAGTCTCGAGCAGGTGTCATCTCAAACCTACTAACTACGATTTCCCCATCCTCTAATACCCTAACCTGAACCTCAGGTAAAATGATAGCAAATGCTCCCTGTGCCTGCCTCTTCTTTTTATGCTCTAAAAGTAGGGAATATAGGCTCTTCCAAGAGGGATGCCCCTCCTCAAGGTAGGTATCTACTTCCTCGTAGGTGAACCTTTTTTTAACCTTTATGATGGCTGGGATAACCTCAAAGGATAACACTTCAAAGGGCTCTTCTCGAAGGTCTATCTTGAAGGTAAGGGAGGACCTAAGCTCACCCTCAAGAAGGCTAAATTTGTCATGGGATAGCGAAAAGGGAAGCATAGGTATAACTTCATCCGGCATATAGAGGGTTGAAGCCCTGTCTAGGGCTTCCTCAAAAAGAGGGCTCCTAATCGGTATAAAGCTTGACACATCCGCTATGTGAACATAAACCGTTATTGTGCTACCCTTCCCCTCAATGCTAAAGGCATCGTCAACATCCTGCGTATCCGGCGCATCAACCGCATAGGTCTCAAGATGGGTAAGGTCCTGGAAACGGTCAAAATGGGGCAAATCTTCAAGCCTCATCCTTAAGCATTCTCCAGCTTGAGAAAGTGAAGCCTGAGAGAACTCCCGCGGAAAGCAAAACTTTAAAAGTTCAAGGTTTTCGTCCTCCTTAAAAACACCTACCTTGACAAGGAGCGAAAAAACCTTCTGGGGCTGGGCTAAATTATGCTCAGAAAGCACATTATAAAGGTCCTTACCCAAGGCTTGCTCGTTTTCAAAGATAACAAAATGCTTTAAAGCGGAGATGAAGTCTTCGTCGTTAGAAGTGATCTTTCCTTCAGAAAACCTTTGCAGAAAGTCTTTAAATCCTTCCCGAAGAAGCTCCTTCTCTCTCTCCTTTTCCCGCTGATGAAGGATGTTTTTGACCTCTTCTTCGGATAGGACTTCAACCTCCTCAAAGCTTTTAAAACGAAAGTAAATCTTTTCTTCAAGGATAAGCCTTAGGAAGGCGCAGACCTCATCCGGCTTTGGCTTACTTCCAAGGTAAAGCTCCACAAGATAGTCTGGGCTTGCGGAGGTAAGCTCTCCCTTCACAACCTCCCAGAGCTCTTCAAGGTTAAACTGGCTCTTTAGCTCCTCTCTTAAAGCTTGAGCGCTCTTAAAAAGCTCTGAAAGACTGTTTAGGTCTACCTTTTCGCCAACCTTTGCCCCTAAGCAAACCAGGGCAGAATGAGAAACAGACTCCTCTTTTCCCGTAGGAAGATAAACAAGAAGACGCTTTCCCTTAACCTCCTTCACATAGGCAGGATAGATTTTATCCCGGTAGAAGATATCAACTAACCATCCCTTAAGGCTTGCAAGGTCCATTTTAATTAAAAATTTGCTTATTATGAAGGAGTTTCAAGATATCTTATAGCAGCCTCTAAATCCAAGGTTCCTTCGTAAATAGCTCTTCCAGAGATGGCTCCAAAAAGCCCCCTTTGACTCAAGGGTTTGAGAAGCTTTAGGTCTTCAATAGTTGCCACGCCACCAGCAAGGATAAGAGGGTGCCTTGAAACTTCTAGAGCCTTGGTTAGCCTCTCAAGGTCAATGCCTGCCTGCGTGCCATCCCTCTCTATCAAAGTTAGAATTATGGCAAAAAGCGGGAGGTCGTTTAATCTTTTGATAAAATCTAAATACCTGACAGATGAAACTTCAAGCCAGCCAGAGATGGCAACGAACTCTCCCTTTACATCAACGCTCACGATGACCCTTTGGGGAAACTTGTCGCAAAGTCTTTCCAAAAAACCTAAGTCCTCTACCGCCTTTGTGCCGAGGATAACTTGGGAAACACCCCCTTCAAGGTAATAGCAGACATCTTCCTCAGTCCTTATTCCTCCTCCTACTTGAACAGGGATGCAGATTTCTTTAACTAAGCTAAGGATCAAGTCTTTATGAACAGGGCTACCCTCCTTTGCCCCATCAAGGTCAACGATGTGAAGCCTCTTTGCTCCAACCTTTTCAAAGTGTTTGGCATAGGTAAGAGGATCATCTCCGTAGACCTTCTCCTTTGAGAAATCACCCTGAAAGAGCCGAACTACTTTTCCTCCTTTTAAGTCTATGGCTGGGATTGGGATCATCTGGCAAAAGGCGACCTACTAAGGATTTTTTCTAAACCGTTCTTGGCAAGCTCTTCTGCCGTGAGCCATTTTATGGACTTATAAAGGCTTAAGTTTAGGATGTTTTCGGAAAGGGGTTTTTGAGTCTCATCAAAGACCTCATGCCAAAGAAGCTTTCCCGTTTTGCCGTCGTAAAGGAAGAGGGCAAAGGCTACGCTTGCCGGATCACTAACACCTATACCCCTTCCTACTCTTTCTTTAAAACGATAGACCCGTAGATAAAGAATTGAGCTAGCTTGCGTAGACTTCGCTATCATTCTAACCGCAAGCTCAGGGCTTTGGACCTTCTGCTCCAAGAACTTCTCAAGAAGAAGCTCTGCTGTCCCTTCATCTAAAAAGAGGAAATTATGCTTACCAGAGAACTTCTCAAGGCTTGTCCGCAAGAGCCTTCCCATTACTTCTTTTGCAGAGGGGGAAATTTCACCAGGAATGATGTTCCGCAACGGGCAGTAAAAGGGTATAGGGGAAGGAGGCTCGCAGTAGATATCAGCAGGCCAAACTAATACAACTTTTAAAGAATCTAACTGCCGAGGTGTCAAGTAGGCGGGCTGCTCCTTTGCGCAGGAATAAAGAAAAAGGGTAAGCAAAATTAATAGTAGGCTTTTGAAGATTGAAAGGTAGCTCATCCAATTATCTCTTCATCTTTTCCACGAGGAAGGGACCATACTTCTTGTCCGTTCCCATGATGTGTTTTAAAAGCCAATCCTTAAGAAAGGACATTAACTCAACGGTAAGCGTAACCTCCCCTTTGGCTTTTTTATCTAAAAATTCCTTGACCTTTGCCTTAAAGGCTTCGTGTTCCTTTTTATGGGTTGCTAAATCAGGATAACCATACTTTGTCATCAAAGTTTCTTCAGTCGTAAAATGATAACCTGCATACTTTACCAACTCATCGAGCATCTTATCAAGGACATCCTTTCCCTTTCCCTGCTTCATGGCATCGTAGAGCTCGTTGATGAGGCTAACAAGCTTTTTATGTTGATCATCACATTCCTTAACATTAGTAACAAGCTTGTCGTTCCATTCCATAAAACCCATATTACACCTCCTTCTTAAATTTTTTATTTATTATAAGAACCCTTAGGTTAGTAGTCAATACCAAAAACGCAAAGCCAGTAGACTTGAGGCTGTACTAAAAATTTTTTTTTGCATGCCCTCCTGCTGTCGCCCCGAGGCGTCAGCCGAGGGGTCCCTCGGCGCTTGCGCGCCTCGAAAAGACATCCCGGACGCCGTCCCGGACGAAGGGAGGGATGCACGGCTTGCGCTCGGCATGTCAGGGTAGAGGGACATGACTTTTTGCAGTGGATACTCTCTAAATGTGACATTTCAAAATAGTAACGACAGCCAGTAGACTTTGACTTTTAATTAAAGAAGTTATGATTTAAAATAAAGTAAAATCCTTCATGTAGGAGGTCAGGGCTGTGCTCTATGTAGGGCTTGATGTTGGGTCTGGGACAGCAAAGGTTGTAGTAATGAACGAAAAAAAAGAAATTCTTTTTTCAAAGTATGAGAGAACCCACGGGCAACCTATTGAGAAGGCAAGAGACCTTCTTTCCGAGGTTGAAAAAAACTTTGGAAATGACCTTTCTGGTCTAACTTGCACTGGAACTGCAGGAAAAACCATATCCCAGATCCTTGGCGTTGCCTTTGTGAACGAAGTGATGGCTCATGCCAAGGCAGCAACCTTTTTCCATCTCGAAGCTCGCACCATAATCGACATCGGGGGAGAGGATTCAAAGCTTATCTTCATAACCCATGAAAGGGGGCAACCTGAGATCGAAGACTTTGCCTTAAATACACTTTGTGCAGCCGGAACTGGCTCCTTCTTAGAACAACAGGCAGCCCGCCTTGGCTACACTATCGAAGAGTTTAGCTACAGAGCAACCCTGGCCAAGAACATACCCCGCATTGCCGGTCGCTGCACTGTGTTTGCCAAATCGGACATGATCCATCTTCAGCAGGCAGCTGTGCCTGACGAAGAGATAATAGCTGGGCTCTGCTTTGCTATCATAAGAAACCTCCGTAGCAACCTCGCCAAAGGTAGACCCATTCGTCCACCCCTTGTTTTTCAAGGAGGAGTTGCGGCAAACCTTGGCGTTAGGCGAGCCATAAAGGAGATATTTGGTCTTAAGGATGATGAGCTCATTATCCCAGAGCATTTCAAGATAATGGGAGCGATCGGGGCAGCCCTATATGGGCTTGAAGGTAAGGCAAGCTCCCCATATCGTGGCTCAGAAATCTTAGCTGCCTACCTTAAGGAAAGAAAGGTCGAGGTGCCAAGGCATAAAGTCCTATACCCATGCGAGTCTTTAGAGGAGACAGAGAAGCTCTGGAAAAGGTTTGTCATTCCCAAGGTCGATAAGGATGAGGAAGTAGAGGTTTATTTGGGGATCGATGTAGGCTCAGTTAGCACAAAGCTTGTAGCTATCGATAAAGAAGGGCGCCTTATCGCTAAGACCTATCTATTCCATCACGGGAAGCCCTTAGAGAGCGTAAAAAAAGGTCTTCTTGACCTTAGGGCAAAGCTTCCAGAGAAGGTAAAAGTAAAAGGCGTTGGCACAACAGGTTCTGGTCGCTATTTGGTGGGGGATTTTGTAGGGGCAGATGTTATACGGAATGAGATCACCGCCCAAGCCTTTGGTGCCCTCTACATCGACCCAGAAGTTGACACCATCTTTGAGATAGGAGGACAAGATTCTAAATACATCTTCCTTGACAAAGGAACGATTGCCGACTTTACAATGAACAAAGCCTGCGCTGCCGGAACAGGTTCATTCCTTCAAGAGCAGGGGGTAAAGCTTGGCATCCCCATTGAGGAGTTTGGCGATTACGCCTTAAGAAGCAAGGCTCCTTTAAAGATGGGGGAGAGATGCACAGTTTTTATGCAATCTGACCTTTTACACTATCAACAGCAGGGTTTCCCCAAGGAGGACCTTGTTGCCGGTCTTTGCTATTCCATCGTTTACAACTACTTAAACAAGGTGGTAGAAGATAGAAAGATCGGCCAAAAGATCTTCTTTCAGGGTGCCGTAGCCTGCAACAAGGGCGTTGTCTCAGCCTTTGAGAAGGTTCTCGGCAAAAGGATCATTGTGCCCCCCAACAACGAGGTAACCGGTGCCATCGGAGTCGCCCTTCTTGCTAAAGAAGAAACCAAAGGAGAAAGTAAGTTCAAAGGCTTTGATTTGGTAAACGTAAAGTATTTAATTTCCTCCTTTGAATGCCATCACTGCCCGAACCAATGCGAAATCCACAAAGTAACCTTAGACGGCGGAACAACCCTATTCTACGGTGGAAGGTGCGATAGATACGAGCTTGACCACAGAAAACCAAAAGAAAGCCTGCCCAATCCCATCTTAGAAAGAGAAGCGAAGCTCCTTTCCTTTGTGCCCCCCTTTGAAGGGGACCCCTCCTCAGATAAGGTCATAGGCATCCCAAGAGCCCTTCAGATGTTTGAATGGCTTCCCCTATTTGCCACCCTTTTTTCTGAGCTTGGCTATAAGGTCCTTCTCTCTCCGCCTACTTCAAAGGAGATAATCAAAATCGGCTGCGAGCTTGCCCCAGGGGAGCCCTGCTTTCCTGTGAAGATCGCCCTTGGGCATATCTACAAGCTTCTTGAGCTTGGAGTAAAGAACATATTCTTGCCCCAGATAACGGATTTACCACCCGAGGCGCTACAGTTTAAGCTTGGAAAGATCTGTCCTTGGGTTCAAGGTGTGCCTTGGGTCGTAGAGACAAGCCTCTCCTTTGAAAAATACGGGGCGAAAGCTTTAAGACCTGTTTTTCATCTTGGGAGAGGCGGAGGCGTGTTGAACGAGGAACTAAAGGAATTAGCCAAAATGCTTGATGAGCCATTAGACAAGGTGAAAAAAGCTTGGAGGGTCGCAGAGCTTGCTCAGGAGGAATTTCATAACTTTTTAAAGGCAAGAGGCAAAGAGCTTCTTGAAGAGTTTGCGGACAAACTCATTCTTGTCATAGTTGGGAGACCTTACAACTCTTGCGACCCAGGTGCAAACCTTGGTCTACATTTCAAGATCCGGAAGCTTGGTCTTTTGGGCTTGCCTGTTGACATGCTACCCCTTGATGAGGTTAAAACAACGGATGGGCTGGAGGGCATGTATTGGGAATACGGGCAAAGGTTCTTACTTGCGGCCCATTATCTTAGGGAGAAGCCTAACCTTTTCCCCATCTACTTTACCAACTTCTCTTGCGGACCGGACTCCTTTATTCAGCATTTCTTTGAAGAGTTGCTTGCCGGAAAGCCTTATCTTGAGCTTGAAGTTGACGAACATAGCGCAGAAGCAGGCGTTATCACAAGGCTTGAAGCCTTCGTTGATAGCCTTAAAGGTAAGTTCAAACGCTTTGAACTTAAAAGAAAATTCATTCCTCAAAAGGTCCATCCTTCAGAAGATAGAACGGTCTACATTCCCTACATGGCAGACCATGCAAGGGTTTTAGCAGCTGCCTTTAGAGCTTGCGGTGTTAAAGCTGAAGCGCTTCCTGAGCCTGATGAAGAATCTCTCGAACTTGGGAGACGCTACACCTCTGGCAAAGAGTGCTATCCCACGGTGCTTACAACAGGAGACCTTATAAAGCTCATCAACCGACCAGACTTTGACCCCGACAAAGCTATATTCTTCATGCCTGATGGGTCTGGTCCTTGTAGGTTTGGGCAATACAACAGGCTTCAAAGGAAGATCCTTAGAGACCTCGGGCTTGATAGGCTCCCCATTTATTCACCCCAGCAGGATATCGAGTTTTATGATGACCTTGGCATCGTAGGGCGGAATTTTACTAAGGTCGCTTGGCGTGGAGTGGCTGCCGTTGACATCCTCGATAAGATGTACCGAACCATAAGACCATATGCCGTTGATAAAACCAAGGTTGATGAGGTCTACAAAGAAGGGCTTTCTTTGATTGAAAGGACGGTCGAAGATAGAGGAGACTTAGTTTCAACTTTGGTTAAGATAAGAGAAAAGTTTATGAAAATAGAAAGAAAAGAAGTTGAGATCCCTAAGGTTGGCGTTGTGGGAGAGATTTATGTAAGAAATAATCGTTTCTCTAATGAAAACCTCTACCGCATGCTTGAGGACCTGGGGCTTAAAGTGCTCCTTCCTCCTGTTGGGGAATGGATCTATTTTATAAACTATATCTCTAAGAAATGGGCAAAAAGGGAGGGTAGGCTTGGCGCAGTCCTTAAGTTCATTCTGGAAAATCAATTTCAGATGAAGGAAGAAGAAAAGTTCATAAGGTTGATTGAGGACCTGGTTGAGTTTTCTCATGAGCCAACCATCGAGGATCTCGAAAGGTTAGCCCAAAAATATGTCCATCCAGATTATGAAGGCGGGGAGGTTATGCTTTCGATAGGAAAGGCACGGGATTATTTAAGAAAGGGGGTCTCCGGTTTGATCAATGTTATTCCCTTTGCCTGCATGCCGGGAAATGTTCAAGCAGCAATCCTTAAGAGAATTAGGGATGAAGAAGGAGATAGACTACCTCTTTTAACTGTCCCTTGCGATGGACAAAAGTCTCTTGGAACCAAGATGAGGATAGAAGCCTTCGTAGAACAGGTAAAAGAATTCTTTGAAGGAAAAAGAAAAGCAAACATGCAAAAGATGGCAATAAATTTTTAAAATTGAAAGTTAAATACTCTATTTAACAAAAAAGAGAATTTTCCCAACTTGAAGCAAAATATTTAATCTTCTATTATTTGTGAAATTGAACGAACGGAAAGAGAGCAATTTAAAATTTTTATTGACTGTCCTAGGGGAGAGTATTGCTATAGGTTTAGCTGTCATGGGGTCTATTTTAGCTGGTGCTATAACCGGTTGGTTTATAGAAGAAAAGCTTTTGCAGGGTAGGACTTCTCCCTGGATAACAACCATCTTTATTATCTTTGGTGCTATTGGGGGGATAAAAAACCTTCTTTACTACACTAGAAAAAGGTTTAAGGAAAAGGGTAATGGAAAAAGCTGAGGCTAACCCTTTTTTTAAAGATTTAAGAAATTTAAGCCTCTCTGTAACCTTAGCAGGATTTTTTTTACTTTCATTAATCTATTTTTCTACAGTAATATCCTTTTCTTTTTTAGTCGGGGCTCTTTTAGGCTATCTAAATCTCTTTACTCTTAAACAAGACGGGAAGAAGTTTTTACAAAAAGTTTATAATAATGTTATGTGTTGTATGGAAAAACCTTATCAGAAAGAAAGGACGCTTTTTTTAATAAAAGTTTATCTTAGACTTTTAGCTTTAGGGTTGATATTTTATTTTCTTATAACCTGGCTAAAACTACACCCAGTTTTTATTATAGTCGGTTTTACTTTAGTATACGCCCAGATCTTTTTATTAACCCTTTGGTATACCTTGAAAAGAAAAGAGATTTGCTAAAGGAGGCGAAAGATGGAACATCCTATCCTATTCTTAACGCTTATCTTAGAAAAACTTGGGTTACCTTCTGGCTTCCATTACTATGAACATGCAGACAAGTATGGTGTATTGGCCGTCCTTCTTGCACCCCACATGGTTCATAGCTATTTTGTTATTCTACTCATCTTACTATTAGCCATCTTTGGGACAAGAAAAAGCGAATTTATACCAAGCGGCGCTCAAAATCTCTTAGAAATTGCCATAGATAGTATTTATAACTTTTGCAAACAAAACCTCCCCCACGATAAAGTTGATGAGCTCATGCCTACTGTTTTTCCTTTAATAACCGCTTACGCCTTTTACATTCTCTTTTGTAATCTCCTTGGTTTGATTCCAGGCTTTATGTCCCCCACAGCTAACATCAATGTTACCCTTGGTTTGACCCTAATTACCATAGTTTATTATCATTACCTTGGATTAAAATACAAAGGATTAGCCTATTTTAAGGATTTCCTTGGTCCTATACCCTGGCTAATACCCCTAATGCTACCTGCCGAAATATTTAGTCATGTAGGAAGAATTTTATCCCTTTCCTTCCGTTTGTTTGGGAACCTACTCTCAAAAGAGATACTTTTAGGCATTCTAACCATGCTTGGCGGAAAGTTTTTTGCTCCTCTTCCCGTTATGATCCTTGGAGTTGCGGTTGGTTTTATTCAAACCTTTATCTTTGTGCTTTTAAGTTTGGTTTACTTTGCTGGAGCTGTTGAAGAGCATCATTAAGTATGAGGAAATCAGGGGGTATAAGACCTTCTGATTTAAGGGGAATAAAAAAATAAAAAAACTTTTAAAGGAGGTGTGGGTATGCGGAAGCTTTTCTTGCTGTTCTCTGTTGCTCTTTTGGGCTTGCTCTTAGGTTCACCTGCCTTTGCTGAGGAAGCAGCCAAAGCTGCTGCTGCAGTTGGTGACCGGATGGTAACAGGTTTTGGCATCTACTCATCCATCATTTTAGCGGCAGGTATTGGCGTTGGGCTTGGTGCGCTTGGTTGCGGTATCGGTATCGGTCAGGCAACCCGCGGTGCCTGCGAGGGTATCGCCAGAAACCCTGAACTTTCCGGTAAGCTAACCGTCACTATGATCCTTGGTATAGCCCTCGTTGAAACGCAGGTTATCTATGCCCTGGTTATCGCCCTTATCTTGCTCTATGCTAACCCAGTTGTTCCTAAGTTCCTCCAGTTCATCGGCGTAGGTGGCTAATATCTTACAAGCTCTTTAGAAGTTAAGGGCGGAGAGGTTTTCCCTCTCCCCCTTTTTTGATTGATGCTAAGTAAAGTTTTAAGCTTTGCTGTCCTTGGTATTGAGGCCTTTTTAGTTGAAGTTGAGGTTGACCTATCTAAAGGTCTTCCTGGAATTACCATCGTTGGGCTTCCCGATAGCAGCATCAAAGAAAGCAGAGAGCGCCTGCGCTCAGCCTTAAAAAACTCCGGTTTTTCTCCATCATTAAGCAAAATAACCATAAACCTCGCTCCTGCCGACCTAAGAAAGGAAGGGTCTCATTTTGACCTGGCAATGGCTGTTGGTATTTTGGTTGCCGAAGAAATCGTTCCTCAAAGCGCTGTTGAAAAAAAGGCTTTCCTTGGGGAACTTTCCCTTGATGGAAGCATAAAAGGAGTAAAGGGGATTTTACCATCTGTTATGTTAGCTAAGGAGTTAAACCTTGATGAAGTCATAATACCCGCTGAAAACCTAAAAGAAGGAGCCTTGGTCAAGGGGGTGAAGGTTCGGGCTTTTTCTCATCTGAGGGAGGTTTTTACCTATCTCACTACCGGTGAGGGCGGGCTTGAGGCTTGTGGCTTAGCGGAAGAGACTTTTTTGCCTCAGTATGAGGTTGATTTTAGCGAGGTTGTAGGGCAGGAGCTTGCTAAAAGAGCAATGGAGATCGCTGGGGCTGGCAATCACAATATTCTCATCATAGGACCGCCCGGTGCTGGAAAAACTATGCTTGCCCAAAGACTGCCCACTATATTGCCTCCCATGTCAGATAAGGAAATTCTTGAGACAACCAAAATATATTCGGTCTCAGGTCTTTTAACCCCTGAAAGACCGCTTATAAACTTTAGACCCTTTAGAAACCCTCATTTCTCTGTCTCAGAAGTGGGATTGATCGGCGGAGGAAATCCGCCACGCCCAGGTGAGGTTAGCCTTGCCCATAACGGGGTCCTCTTTTTGGATGAATTTCCAGAGTTTAGAAGGGATGTGATAGAAGCTCTCCGACAACCCCTCGAAGACGGCTATGTGGTGATCACTCGTGCAAACGCAACCGTCACCTACCCTGCGAGGTTCCTCTTAGTCTGCGCCATGAACCCTTGTAAATGCGGATACCTTGGTCATCCCACCAAAGCCTGCCAATGCACCCCTCAAGAAATAAGAAAATACAAAAACAAGCTCTCAGGACCTATCCTTGATAGGATAGACCTTCATGTAGAGGTCCCACCCGTTGAGATAGGCGAGCTCTTGGCAGAAAAGAAGAACTTTGGAGTGAGCTCCGCTGAGGTTCGCGAAAGGGTTTTATTTGCTCGAGAAAAACAGAAAAAACGTCAGGGTGAGAAAACAAACGCCGAGCTCAAACCTAAGGAGATAAAAAAGGTTTGTCTTCTTGAGCCCGGGGTTGAATCCTTCCTTGAAGCTTCAGCAAAAAGGCTTTCCCTTTCAGCAAGGGCTCTTCACAAGGTGCTAAAGGTTGCAAGGACAATCGCTGACCTTGAGGGGCGGGACCGTATTGCTAAGGAGCATGTGCTTGAAGCTTTACAGTATAGGGTTCTTGAAAGAAAGCTCTATGAAGTTTAGGCTTGAGGAAAGGGCGCTAAGTGCTAAAATAATAATCAATGTTAGAAAAGCTTGCCCTCTCAGAAAAGGTCCGAGCTTCGACTGAGCCTATCCTTATCCCGATTGCTCGTTTCTTACTAAGGCTTGGTGTAAAGCCAAACCATGTGACCTTAGCTTGTTTTTTAGGCTTTGTAGCTTCTTCTGTGTTTATTGCCCAGGGGAAGTTTCTTGTAGCAGGGCTTTTGCTTATCCTTTTTGCCCCTCTTGATGCCGTTGACGGGATGTTAGCAAGGGTTGGCAACATGGTTACCACCTTTGGAGCCTTCCTTGACTCGACCCTTGACCGCTACGGAGAGATATTCATCTTTCTTGCCTTTTGCCTTTACTACATATATGTAGGCTCAGGAGCGGGGATTGTCTTATCCTTCGTAGCCCTAACTGGTTCCCTTATGGTTAGTTATACCAGAGCTCGCGCTGAAGGTCTTGGGCTTCAATGCAAGGTTGGGCTTTTTACCCGGTTTGAAAGGGTCTTTTTGCTCATCATCTCCCTTTTTTTGGAAGCCATCTTTCTCTATTTAACGATAATCTCCGTCCTAACTCATATTACCGCCCTGCAAAGGATCCTTCACGTTTACAAGCAAACGAGAAAATAAGATGTGTCTTGGGTATCCCTTTAAAATCTTAGAAGTTACCAGTCCTTTTACTGCCCTTGCAGAATCAAAGGGAGTAAAGAAGGAAATATACATTTCTCTTCTACCCGAAGAAGTAAAGCCAGGGGACTGGGTTTTAGTTCATGTTGGGTTTGCCATAGCCAAGGTCGATGAAGAGCAAGCCCTTCAAACAATAAACTTCTGGGATGAAGAACTTGAAAAACTCTGAGATTCTTACTTTTTTCTCAGACCCCAAGGTATTACAACCTCTCCTCTCAAGACTTAAAGACAAGCTCTCCGGACTTACTCCTAAAGACAGAATTAGAATCCTTGAGTTTTGCGGAGGACATACCCATGTCATCTTAAGGCATGGGATAGATGAAGCTTTGGGAGAGTGGATAGAGTTTGTTCATGGACCGGGCTGCCCTGTTTGCGTCATCGCTCAAAGTAGGATTGACTACGCCTTAAGCCTTGCCGAAAGGGAAGATGTAATCCTTGCCACCTATGGAGACTTGATACGCGTTCCTGGGAGCAATGGACTTTGCCTTCAACAAATCCGAGCAAAGGGGAAGGATGTCCGAATAGTTGATTCCAGCCTTACTACCATAACCATAGCTAAGGAAAATCCTTCAAAGAAGGTTATCTTCTTTGCCATAGGGTTTGAAACTACAACTCCTCACACAGCCTTCTTGGCTAAAAGAATAAAAGAAGAGGGTTTAAAGAATCTCCTAATCGTCTCAAACCATGTTATTTCTACAGAAATCCTTGATTATCTCTTAATCAAGGGGCTAAAGGTTGACGGGATCATCGCCCCAGGGCATGTCTCAGCGATCATAGGGGCAAAACCCTGGGAAGAGCTTAGCTTTAAACATCAGACCCCTATGGTGGTCGCAGGCTTTGAACCCTTTGACATATTGCAGGCTCTGGACCATCTTGTTTATTTAATCAAAGAGAAAAATGCTAAGGTTGAGGTTCAGTATAAAAGGGTTGTAAAACCTGAGGGAAATGTTGCTGCTCAAAGGCTTATGGAGGAAGTCTTTGAAGCGAGGGATACCTTTCCCTGGCGTGGCTTTGGATATGTCCCAAGAAGCGCCTACAAGTTTAAAGAAGCCTTCTCTTTTTTAGATGCTGAAGCCATCTTTCCTTGCCAATTTGAAGAAAACACCCCGAAAGGTTGTCTTTGCGGGGTGATTTTGCAAGGAAAGGCAAAGCCCTGGGAGTGCAAGCTCTTTGGTAGAGCCTGCACCCCAAAGACCCCTGTCGGACCCTGTATGGTTTCTAACGAAGGAGCCTGCCTTGCCTACTTTAAGTACAGGATGGCTCCTTAGGGTTGGTTTCCTTTTCTACTACCTCAGCTGGTAAAAACTTAGTCCCTGAAAACATCCCAGAGATAATGGCTTCTGGAGCACGAAGTTCGTTCCAAATAGCTATATAAAGATGGACTAATATAAAAAAGGTAAAAGCCCAGTGAAGAAAATAATGGATAAACCTTGCCGTTTGTTGTGTACCAAAAAGCATTACTCCTAATTTTTTAATGATGCTAACCTCAGGATAGAGTAAATATAACCCTGTTAAAATCATAACCAAGCTTGCTAAAAATAGCAAAGTATAAATCACACCTGCAAGAACTGTATGACCTACCCTCAATTCATGTTCATCTGTTAGGTAAAGATAAAACTTTAAGGTTTGCCAAAAAGAAAGAGCATTTTCGCGATTAATTGGAAGAAAATCAGTTATTCTTTCGTATTTATTGCCAAAAAATAGCAAATATACTCTTAATACAAATGCCGATATAAAGAAGTAAGCAGCGACAAAATGAAAGTATCTAAGCATGGTCATCAAAAAGGATGGTCTGAATTCAGACAAAGTTGTAGTAATTGGATTGTGGACGTAAAGACCGGTTAAAATTAAAACTGCTATGGAAATAGCAAAAACCCAGTGGAATAATCTTAAAGGCCCGCTCCAGACAAAAACCCTTTTATACAATCTTGGTTCTACCTTCATTTTTAACCCCCTTTACAAAACTTTTACTCTGGTTATTTCCCTACCCCTACCCCTACCATCGATAAGATGGACTGCGCAAGCAATGCAGGGGTCAAAGGAATGAATAGTCCTTAATACCTCTAAAGGCTTTTCAGGAACAGCAACCGGATTGTCTATCAAAGATTCCTCATAGGGACCCCGCTTACCCTTTTCATCCCTTGGGCTAACATTCCAGGTTGATGGGACCACTGCCTGGTAGTTTTTGATCTTTCCCTTGTCGATTACTACCCAATGAGAAAGGGTTCCTCTTGGGGCTTCATGGAAACCAAAGCCTTTGATCTCCCTCTCAGGGAACTTGACACCCTTCCTGTAAGGATAGATTTCAAGGTCACCCTTAGCGATGTTCTGTTCAAGGAGGTCAAGATGCTTCAAGGCTAAATCAGCAAGAACAGCTGCTCTTATAGCCCTTGCTAAGTGTCTACCCATCGTTGACCTTAGATGGTCTACGGTGATCTGGGTTTTGGCAAGGGCTGAACATTTCTCCAGAGCATAGTTTGTCCATTTTAAGAATAGTTCATTCTTTGAGGCAATCCCCATCAAGACCTGGGCTAATGGTCCAACCTGCATCGGCTCCCCTTTAAACCTCGGAGCTTTAGCCCAGCTGTATTTGCCGTTAGGGTCAAACTTTGTGTATTCTGGTATCGTATCGCCCTCCCATGGATGCTTTGCTCCGATGTTCTTATACCAGGAATGGATAACCGCCTCGGTAACATTGTCTCTAAAGTAGGGGTCGCCAAAGCTTGAAATGGGTTTATAGGTAGAAAGGTCGCCGTTGAATATGGTCCCACCAGGCAAGTCAAACTTTGTTCCTTTGGTGTCAAGAGGCAAATCCGGAACGGCAAGGTAATTATCCACACCCCGCCCAATCTTTAACCAATCACTGTAAAGAGCCGCTAAAGCTATGGCGTCGTTTAAGTAGACCTTTTGAGTAAAGGTTTTTACCTTTAGAAGAAGCTCCCGAGCATAGGCAAGCCTTTCCATGTTTAGAGCTGCTTCATTGTCAGGATTGATGGCTAAAGCAACCCCTCCCACAACCACAGTCTGAATGTGCGGAGTTTTTGACCCGAATATCGCCACTACTTGGTTGGCATATCGTTGATAATCAAGGGCAGATAGATAATGAGCTACCGCCAAAAGGTTAACCTCGGGAGGAAGCTTCATCGCCGGATGCCCCCAGTAGCCTGAACCAAAGGGTCCAAGCTGTCCTGAAGCAACAAAGCTTGTCAAAGTTTCTTTCACACTCTTGAAGTAGGTTTCACTGTTCCCATCCCAATCAGAAATTGTCTGGGCAATCTCTGCGGTCTTTTTTGGGTCAGCCTTAAGGGCTGAAACTACATCAACCCAATCAAGGGCTGAGAGATGGTAGAAATGGACTATATGGTCATGAAGACCATGGGCGCAGAGGATTATGTTTCTCACATATTGAGCGTTAAGAGGAATCTCTAAAGCCAAAGCATCCTCAACCGCTCTTACAGAAGCAATGGCATGGACAGTGGTGCAAACTCCGCAGAACCTTTGGGTAAGAGCCCAAGCATCCCTCGGGTCTCTACCTTTTAAAATCACTTCAATACCTCTCCACATCTGGGCTGAAGCCCAGGCATCGCGAACCTTCCCCCCATCTACTTCAACATCTATCCTGAGATGCCCTTCTATCCTAGTGATAGGGTCTATGGTAATCCTCTTCCCCATGACTTAGCCCTCCTTCTTCTCAGATTTTTCGTTGCTTGCTGACAAAATCTGGGGTTCTCCTTTTTTCTTCTTAAGCCTACTTTTAATCACTCCAGCTCCAGCGTGAAGAGCAATGACGGCACCAGCTCCTGTAATGGCCATCTTCCCTATCCTTTCTGCATCGGTTATTATCCCTTTACCAACAGGGATGGTAACCTTGGGTAAATGTTCGTAGAAGGGGGTCATGGTGTCCCAGAACCCTGGCTCAGTGCAACCCATGCAGGGATGACCTGCCCCGATAGGCCAGGCCCCCACATCACAGAACTTAAGGACTGAACAGTTAGCGTAAGTAACTGGACCTTTACAGCCAAGCTTATAAAGACAGTAACCTTTCCTATGCCCCTCATCTCCGAAGGTTTCGGCAAACCTTCCTTCATCAAAATGGGGTCTCCTTTCACAATGGTCATGGATCCTTCTTCCGTAAGCAAAGGTTGGTCTCTTAAGCTCATCCATCTCAGGTGGTCTACCAAAGGTTAGTATATAAAGAACGGTTGAGAGGATGTTGTATGGGTTTGGTGGACAGCCTGGGATGTTGATAAGCTTATCCTTACCGATAACCTCACCTATCCCCACCGCTCCCGTAGGATTGGGATAGGCAGCTTGCACTCCACCGAAGCAAGCACAGGTCCCGTAGGCAATGATAAGCTTGGCATCCTTGCTTACATCTTTCAAAATTTGTATGGCAGGTTTACCGCCTATCTGACAGTAGATGCCACCATCCTTCGTTGAGACAGCACCTTCCACCACCAGAATGTATTCGCCTTTGTAATTTTTCACGGCCTTATTTAAAGCCTCCTCTGCTTGAGCCCCCGCCCCAGCCATTATGGTTTCATGGTATTCAAGGTTTACTATTTCGAGCAAAAACCTTCCCAAGGGTGGATGAGAAGCCCTTAAAAGGGTTTCGGTGCAACCTGTGCATTCCATAAAGTTGAGCCAAATGACGGTTGGCTTTTTCTTTGTGGCAACTGCCGCCTCTACCTTATCAACAAAGCTTGCTGGGAACCCCATCGTCGCAACCGCTGCTGTTAAAACCTTCAAAAACTCCCTTCGGTCAAGGTTCCATGCGCTCATAAAACCCTCCTTATAGCTTTTTGGTAGATTTTTCACCACTAAAGCTTCTTTTAAAGAGACTTTTAATAGTGTTTCCAATAAATGTCAATGGTGAATTTTTCCCCAATTTTATCAGACCAACCAAAGGGGGCTCCGCCCCCTTGACCGTCCCGAGCGCAAGCCGTGGGGTCTCCTTTTGCCTTTCCTTGGTAATAGAAGATTCTTCGCTTCGCTCAGAATGATAGCTGAGGAGAACGGGATTCCTCGCTCTCCTTAGCAGGACATGGTGAAGGTCTTTATTAAAAGAGCCCCTTAGACTTGCATAAAAATAAAAAAGTATTATTATATCCTTACGGAACATCCATCCAAGTCAAACTAATCCTAAGATAATTCTTGGAAGGATCTTCCGAAAAAAATCAATTTTATTGGAGGTTTTATGTATTCAAACTTTAACGACTTTGGTTTATCAACTGCTACCTTACGGGGGATTAAGTTTCTCAAATATGAGACCCCCACAGATGTGCAAAGGATGGTTATTCCTCTTGCCTTGAGACAAAAGGACTTAGTTACTCAAGCCCAGACCGGGACAGGGAAAACTTCCGCCTTTGGGATACCCATCGTAGAGAGGCTGAAGGCAGGTAGCAAAACCCCTCAATGCCTTATTCTTGTTCCAACAAGGGAGCTTGCCCTGCAAGTTAGCGATGAGCTCAGAGCCTTAGGGAAGTTTAAGAAGTTCTTTGTCCTCACCCTTTATGGTGGAAAGCCCTTAGGGCGTCAGATAGAATTTCTTCAAAAAGGGCTCTGCGACATTGTCGTTGGCACCCCAGGAAGAGTGAAAGACCTGCTAAAACGCGGGCATCTCAAATTGGGGGATGTTAAAATCCTGGTTTTAGATGAGGCTGATAGGATGCTCGAGATGGGTTTCATCGAAGATATTGAGGAAATCATTTCTCATTGTCCGGAAGAAAGACAAACCATGCTCTTTTCTGCAACCATTCCCAAAGCCGTGCTCAGTTTAGCAGAACGCTTTTTAGCACCAGACTATGAAGTAATAAGGATAAAGCCTGAAGAACCAACCCTATCCACCATTTCCCAGGTTGTCTATCAAGTAAAAACCGAAAATAGGTTTGAAAGATTGAAAGAGATCTTAAGGCAACACTCAGGGAAGACGATCATTTTTACCCCAACTAAGGCTGAAGCTGATAGCCTTGCTGGTCTCTTAAGGAAAGAAGGCTTTTTAGCTCAGGCTTTGCACGGGGACCACTCTCAGAAGAAAAGGGAGGCTGTGCTTAGGGGCTTTAGGCAGGGGGATTTTAACATCCTTGTGGCTACTGATGTTGCTGCAAGAGGGCTTGACATCAAAGGAGTAGATCTGGTGATAAACTATACTGTTCCAAGGGATGCCGATTCTTACATCCATCGCATAGGAAGGACGGGACGAGCCGGAAAAACAGGAAAGGCTATCACCTTAGCCACTCCTCAGGATAAAAGATATCTAAGAACTATCCTTCAAAGAACAGGAGAAAACATCGTTATCAATAAATAAGGTGCGCTGTCAAGCGGGAGGGATGCCCCTCCCTAAATTTTTATTTTTTGATTATCTTTAAAAACTCATCAACCCTTAGGGCTGGTAAAGACATTAGCTCCACCGTCCCCCTTGAGCCAAGGTCGATAGACATCCTCATCACCGTCTCGTTATCTGGTGCTTCAATGATGTTTACAAAATCATAAGGACCTAGAACTGCATATTGCTGAAGAACCTTTACCCCCATCTCCTCTAATTCTTTGTTTACCTCAAATATCCGGTGGGGGTTTTCTTTGATCGTTTCCCTCCCTTTTTCAGTAAGCTTTGAAAGGACGATGTAGATGGGCATGGCAAACCTCCATAGGTTTTTAAAAGTATTATTAAAAATAATCAACCAAAAATAAAGAGGGATTTTAGGCTGTTATTATTACTAAGGGAAAGGTCCCACATTTTTCCTCCGCTTGAGATGTCCTACTTTTGACCAGTCACCCTTAATTACCCACCCTGTAAATAAAATTTTTTTGTGTTATATTTATGCCCAAACATAAGGGGTGTGCAAAGAAGAATGAGGGTAAAACCAGCAAAAGAAGACCTGCTTCTCCTTTATAAAAATGTAGATTTTGAGAAACTTCTTAATTCCTATGCTCAAAAAATAGAAGACTTAAGGAGGTGTCTTTGACTTAGATAGCCTCAAGGAAAGATTACAGGCTATAAAAAAATCCTTCTCCCAGAATGTTGACTGGTCTTCTCCGGAAACAAAACGCCTCATCAAAGAAAAGGCTCAGTTAGAGGAAAGGTTAAAGCTTTTTGAGGAGCTTCAACATAAATTTTCTGAGCTCAAAGAGTGGTTTGAGCTTTACAAGGCTGAGCCGGAGCTCGAAATTTTAAAGGGATTCTTAGAGGAGCTAAAGGATTTTGAACAAGAATTTTTAGAAAAAGAAACCACCATCCTTCTCTCTGGGGAATACGACCAATCCTCAGCCATCCTTTCTATCCATGCTGGAACTGGTGGAACCGATGCCCAAGATTTTGCCTATATGCTTCTTCGGATGTGTGTGCGGTGGGCTGAAAAAAGGGGTTATAATGTTAAAGTAGTTGATGCCCTCCCAGGCGAAGAAGCGGGCATCAAGAGCGCAACCATCCTTGTTGAAGGACATTGGGCTTACGGAAAGTTAAAGGGTGAAAAAGGGGTTCATCGGCTTATCAGAATTTCTCCCTTTGATGCTAACGCAAGACGCCATACCTCCTTTGCTTCAGTCACCGTAATTCCAGAGATTGAGGAAGAGGTAGAAGTAGAAATAAGACCCGAGGATTTAAGGATAGAAACCATGAGGGCAAGCGGTCATGGTGGTCAGCATGTGAACAAAACCGAAACAGCTGTCCGAATTACCCACCTCCCTACCGGAATAGTCGTCACATGCCAGAATGAAAGAAGCCAGTATTTAAACAAGATGACCGCTTTAAAGATCCTTAAATCCAAGCTTTATCAACTACAAAAGCAAAAGCTTGAAGAGAAAAAAGAGGAGTTAATCGGAGAAAAAAGGGATATATCCTGGGGGAACCAAATAAGGTCATACATCCTTCATCCTTACAAAGTGGTAAAAGACCATCGCACTCAGTTTGAAGCCTTTAAGGTTGATGAGGTATTGGATGGAGAGATAGACGATTTTATTCGCGAATATCTCCTTTGGAGCTGCGGAGCAAACAAAAGGGAGCCAAACCATGCAAAAAGAAAGGCTTAAAGCTCTGATCATGCTTGAGGACGGGACCCATTTTTGGGGCTACTCCTTCACCGGACCCGGAGAAACCTTCGGAGAAATAGTCTTCAACACTGGGATGACAGGCTATCAAGAAATACTCACTGACCCATCATACTACGGACAAATTGTCACCATGACCTATCCTTTGATCGGCACCTATGGAGTAAACGACGAGGACATGGAAAGCGCTCGCATTCAGGTTGCCGGCTTTATCATCAGGGAGTATCAACCATATTTTAGCAACTACCGGGCTAAAAGATCCCTTGGGGACTGGCTTAAAGAACAAGGCATACTTGGGATTGAGGGGGTAGATACCCGGGCTCTTACCAGGCATATCAGAAACTACGGAGCCATGAAGGGAGGTATGACAACCGAAACCTTAGACCCAAAGAAATTTTTAGAAAAGGTAAAGGAAAGCCCTGATTATGTGGGGCGTGACCTTGTAAAGTTTGTCACCTCTCCAAAACCATATTACTACGGACCAGAGGGTTTTGACTTTAATTGTCAATCCTTTAAGAACAAAGCTCAATACAGAGTAGCCGTTTTAGACTGTGGATTAAAATACAATCAGCTTAGGCTTATGGTCCAAATAGGGGCTGAGTGTTTAGTTTTTCCTGCGGATATACCGGCTGAAAAAATCTTAGCCGAAGACCCTCATGGCATCTTTCTTTCAAACGGTCCAGGTGACCCAAGCGCCCTACCCTATGTGGTTGAGACGGTTAAAAACCTTTTGGGCAAACGACCGATCTTTGGCATCTGCCTTGGGCATCAGATCCTTGGTCAAGCTTTATCCGCTACCACCTATAAGCTTCGCTTCGGACATCGTGGGATAAACCATCCAGTCTTAAATTTACTAAACGGAAGGGTGGAGATAACCTCCCAGAATCATGGATTTTGCGTAAGGGCAGAAGAGTTGCCAAAGGATGTAATAATCACCCACATAAACCTTAACGACAACACTCTTGAAGGGATTAACGCTCCCGACCTCAAAGCCTTCTCCGTTCAATACCATCCAGAAAACGCACCCGGTCCTTGGGATTCCCTCTATATGTTTGATAGCTTCTTCAAGCTCATGCGCGGTGAAGATGAAAATCTATTCTCTTAGCGACCTCCCTTTACCCTTTTCTACCGTTATCGCTATCGGAGCCTTTGACGGGCTACATATTGGACATTTAAGGCTCCTTGAAGAGACAAAAAAAATTGGCGAAGAGCTTCTTGCCACACCGGCTATGCTAACCTTCTCCCCCCTTCCTCGCGAGGTCCTGCGCCCTCAGGTTCCTTTCTACTATCTTACTCTTCTGGATGAAAAAATAGAAATATTATCCGCTCTTAGCTTTCCTTGTTTGGTTGTTTTGCCCTTTACCAGTTCGTTAGCTGAGCTAACTCCTGATATTTTTGTAGAGCAGTATTTAGTAGACTATTTAAAAGTAAAAGCTATCGTCGTTGGGTATAACTTTCGTTTTGGTAGAGGAAGAAGCGGTGATGCAGAATTTTTGTTAAAGATGGGAAAAAAGTATGACTTTATGGTAAGAGTGGTAGAACCAGTAGAAATTGACGGCATCAAGATATCAAGCAGTCTAATTAGAGAACTACTTTTAAAGGGGGATATTGAAAGGGCAAATAGATTGCTTGGTAGACCTTACAGTCTTAAGGGGAGGGTAATCATAGGAAAGGGCAAAGGAAGGATGCTTGGTTTCCCCACCGCAAACATAGAAATACCAAACCAAAAATTAATCCCTAAAGAAGGGGTTTACGCAGCTTGGGTAAACATAGAAAATAAAAGATTTATGGGGGCTTTAAACATCGGTAAAAATCCTACCTTTGAAGATAAAAAACTGTCAATCGAGGTGCATATCCTTGATTTTTCGAAGGATCTTTATAACAAAACAATAAAAGTTGAACTTATTAAATACATAAGAGGGGAACAAAAGTTCCCCTCCGTTGAGAAACTTGTAGAACAAATCAAAAAGGATTGTCAAGTAGTAAAAGATGTCCTATCAGGGTAAAACAAGGCTTATTTCAGTAAGCCTTTACTCTTTAATTCTTCAACAAACTGATCGTAAATGTTTCCTCTTTTAACCACTTTTTTAGGGATAGGAACTCCTCTCTTTCTCAACTCATTGACTATTTTAGTAACCTGAAACTTGCTAATACCAAGCTTCTCAGCAATCTCAGTAGCGCTCATCTTAGAATAATTCTCATAAACAAACCTAACATCATCAAGAGTAGCAGGTCTGCTCCTCTTTCTCATGGCTATTACCTCCTATCGGTTTTGTTTTAATAAAAACATAACATTAAAAAAACAAAAAGTCAACACTTTACAAGGTAGATGTGTATAAAAATTTTAATGATCCCATCCAATCATTCAAAGCAGACCCAATCCCTTCAATAGAATTTCCTTTCACACCTATTAAGAGTTTATTGTAACACTTACCAATTTTGAAGACGGAATAGACAGGATAATCCGGACCGACTACATTGAAATTTAGAATAAAAGAGAAAGAGGCAAAGATGGGCTAAAAATAGAAACTAAGAGGCTCTATCTAATTTATGTTAACCCAAACTATCTTTGTCGTTATATAAGGTCATTCACAAACTGCAATTCTAAACAACTATATTGTCAGACCGAACATAAGCCGAGGCAATCTTCGCCTTGTTTGAAGCTGCGTCTCATAAGAAGCCTTTTCGGATAGAGCAATCAGGGTAATAGAAAAGCTTATCTATTTAACAAACCATTTGTAAAAAAATAAAAAAAGGACCTTCCTTTATCAGGAAGGTCCCTTTACTTAGATGGGTCAAGAAAATGCTAAATTACTGCTGCTTTTGTTCCTGTTTCGTCTCTTCTTTCTTTTCTTCCTTCTTTACTGCCTTCTTAGCCTTCTTTGCCTTCTTGGCTGGCTTCTTCTCTTCAGCGGGGGCAGTTGCATTTCCCTTGTCAGCTGCAGCCTGCTCACCAGCAGCAAATACTGGGCTAACCATTAAACCAAGAGCGATGAGTAAACCTAACACCTTCTTCATAACCACACCTCCTCCTTATTTTAATTTTTGTTTAAATATATGCATAACTCATGCCAATAAATAAAGGTTTGGTTTTTAGGCCTTCGAAAACATTAAACGACAAAAATGTCGAAAAAACCCGACAAATTTGGGTAATTTTAACTTAGAAAAAATCACTGTTTAATGAGCACAAATTGTATTAAATTATATTAGTATGCAGGAGCAAAGCACTCCATCAAGGTTCATAGGGCTGTTTTTTTTGCTTCTAATCTCTTTTTTCTTCCTATCTATATATTCTTATCATCCTTTAGACCCAGGTTTTGGGGTAGTGGGTGCTGAAGGGGTGCGAAATATCGCCGGGCTTCTTGGCGCCTATGTAGCCTCTTTATTTTTTACCATGTTTGGTTTTGCCTCCCTTTTCATCCCTCCCTTTTTAGTTTTGGGTTTCATCTTAAGATTGACCGGAATTTCTCCAGCTAAAATCTGGACTATTCTCCTTCTCTTCTTTATCCCTTTAATTTTTCTGCTTTCCTATCTTTTTAGAATATCCTCGCTTGAGGGCATGTATTTTCTTAACAGGTTCCCTATGAACTGTGGAGTCATTGGCGAGGTCGCTTTTCTTTTAACCTCAGTAATCGGAACGCCAGGGCTTTTTCTCCTAATCTTCACTATGTTTTTAGTAGCCACCTATTTAGGGCTCAAAGAAATTAAAATCCTACCTAAACTTGCAGGGGTCTTTTCAAGCAAGGAAGAAAGAGAAGACCTTCAAATTGAAACCCTGCAGCATACCCAAGTCGAAGCTGAGGTGACTGAGATTGAGAATACTGTTAAACCCAAAGAAGAAAATAAGAAAAAAACCAAGCCCAAAAAGCATGACAGTCTCGAAGGACCGAAGGAGTTTGAAGAGCCTGAAAAACTTGAGCTTCCTCCACCTTTAAGTCTTCTTGAAGACCCAAAGACCACAAGCTCTAAAATCAGAGCTGAGGAGCTAAAGGAGAGGGCTTTACTCCTTATGGCAAAGCTACGGGAGTTTGGGATCGAGGGCGAGGTTGTGCACATTAACCCCGGTCCAGTGATCACTGTATTTGAGTTTAAGCCTGCACCCGGGATAAAGCTAAGCAAAATCCTAAGCCTCGTTGACGACCTTGCCCTTGGACTTTCAGCAAAAAGCGTGCGCATCGTTGCCCCAATCCCTGGGAAGAATGTCATAGGCATCGAGATCTCAAACCCCCAAAGGGAATGGGTCTATCTAAAAAACATTCTTCAGAGTAAACCCTTTCAGGAATCTGCCTCCCCTTTAACCATTGCTTTGGGTAAAGACATATCTGGGAACCCTGTTTGTACCGACCTTCGGAAGATGCCCCACCTATTGATCGCAGGAAGCACAGGCTCTGGAAAAAGCATCTTCCTCCATTGCGTGATCTTGAGCCTGATCTACAAATCCACTCCGGACAACATAAGGTTTCTGATGATTGACCCAAAAAGGATTGAGCTTTCGGTCTACGAGGATATTCCTTACTTAATTCATCCGGTCGTGCTTGAACCAAAGCTTGCGACCAAAGCTTTAAGATGGGCTGTGCATGAGATGGAAAGAAGGTATGCTCTTTTTGAAGAATACTCGGTGAGAAGCTTAGAATCCTTTAATGAGCAGTTTGAAGAGAAGCTCCCTTACATCGTGGTCATCATCGATGAGCTCGCCGACCTCATGGTAGTCTCTTCCAAAGAGGTAGAAACGCTTCTTACAAGGCTTGCCCAGATGGCTCGCGCCGCAGGAATCCACCTACTCGTTGCTACACAGAGACCATCGGTTGATGTGATAACCGGGCTTATCAAGGCTAACTTTCCGGCAAGGATTTCATTTCAAGTAACATCTAAAGTAGATTCCCGAACTATCCTCGATGTTCAAGGGGCAGAAAGGCTTCTTGGGGCTGGGGACATGCTCTTCTTGCCGCCTGGATCTTCCCATCTACAAAGGATCCACGGTCCCTATGTTTCTGAAGCTGAAGTTAAAAGAGTGGTTGAATACTTGAAAAAAGTTGAGAAGCCTACCTATCTTGCCGACCTGAGCTTAGCAGAGGATGAAGAAGAGGCAGAGGCCATTCTTAACCCAGGTGATGAGGAAGATGAGCTTTATCAAGAGGCGTTGAAGATAGCCTACCAATACGGTAAAATTTCTACATCGATGCTTCAAAGGAGGCTCCGCATTGGCTACAACCGTGCAGCAAGGCTTGTTGAAAGGATGGAGAGAGAGGGCATTATTGGTCCAAGCGACGGTGTTCGTCCTCGTCCTGTTATCGCTCCTCCTCGTAAACCCTTGTAAGGGTTACCCTCAAAGCATAAACCAAGTTTTGGTTACCATTCAAGCCTTTTATGAAAATACCAAAAGCATAAGGGCTGAGTTTGAGCAGGAAACCATCCATCCAAAAGGGCAAAAGGAGGTTCGGACTGGACGAGTTTGGATGAAAAAGCCAGGGCTTTTCCGGTGGGAATACCTAACTCCCGAAAAGTTCATCGTTATCTCCGACGGGACAAACCTTTATGTCTATTATCCTGAAGAAAAGCGGGTGTTTGTCTATCCTACGGGTAAGGCAATATCTTCCCAGCTTGCCCTTGGTTTCATGAGCGGAAGAGGCGACATAAGGAAAGACCTTCGGATTGAAAGCTACAAAAGCTTGTCAGAGAACCTCTGGGAGCTAAATTTTCTACCCCTATCTCAGGAAAATCAGGTAGAAAGGCTCACGCTCTTTGTTGACCTTTCAACCGGCGAGGTAAAAAGGTTCGTAGTCTGGCATAAGACTGGAGAAAAGGTGCTTGTCAGTTTTCGTAAGCTTGAATACAATGTAAACATGCCGGATAAAATATTTAAGTTTACTCCGCCTAAGGATGCTAAAATAAACTAAAGGAGGTTTGACCATGAAAAGAGGGGCAAAGTGGCTGGCAAGCCTTTTGGTGTTTGTTCTTTTGCTTACTGGGCTTAGCTCTTGCGTTGAGCTCGAGCAAAAGACTAAAGAAGGGGCAACAGTTGGAGCGGTAGCCGGAGGAGTGTTAGGAGTTTTGCTTGACAAAAATAACCGTTGGCGCGGGGCGGTTGTTGGGGCAGCTCTTGGAGCGCTAATCGGTGGCACAGCAGCAACCATTATGGATAGAGCAAGCAAAGAGGCAGCAACAACCAAAAAACCCGTAGAGTATGTTAGCGAAGACAAGGTTCAAAGAGTCTACGCCAAGCCTGTTGGTTCCCAAGGGAAATGCGAACGGGTAACCGTTCAGTATTATGAGTATGGTAAGCTTGTGAAAGAAGAGAAAAAGCTTGTTTGCCCGTAAATTTTTTTCTTTATAATATAAAGGACATATTACCTATATTCCTGCCTCCTTCTATTGTTGCCCCGACCGAAGGAAGGGGTCCCTCGGCGCTTGCGCGCCTCGGGATGACATTCCGGATACCATCCCGAACAAAGTAATGGATGCCTTTTAATACTTTTGACTTAAACAATTTTCTCCGTTAAAATTTTAAGCTTAAAAGGCACAAAGGGGGTAGATTATGCCTGAGCAGAAGATAAAGAAGGTTCTTGTGGCAAACCGTGGTGTTCCAGCGGTAAGGATCATGAACACCTGCCGGGATAAGGTGATCAAGACTGTAGCCATCTATAGCACGCCAGACAGGTTAGCCTATCATGTCTTCTTAGCTGATGAGGCTGTCCACATCGGAGAGGCTCCACCTCATGACTCTTACCTCAACATTGATAAAATTATTCGAGTGGCTAAAGAAAAAGATTGTCAGGCTATTCATCCGGGATGGGGTTTTTTGGCTGAGAACGCCGATTTTGCTGAACGAGTGGAAAGGGAGGGTTTATTCTGGGTTGGTCCGCCCCCAAATGTTATAAGGCTTATGGGTGATAAGATCCGAGCTAAAAGGATTGCCCAGAGGGCTAACGTCCCGACAATTCCAGGTAAAGAAAACATAAAGACCCCTCAGGACATTTTAAGGTGGATGGAAGAGGATGAGGTGGAATTTCCAATCATGATCAAGGCGGCAGCAGGAGGCGGCGGAAAGGGAATGGTTAGGGTTGATTCTCCAGAGGAGCTTCCTCTTGCTATAGAAAAAGCAGCAAGCGAAGCTCGAAAAGCCTTCGGAGATGATACTCTTCTTGTTGAAAAATACATAGAAAGAGGAAGGCACATCGAAGTGCAAATCCTTGCCGATAAACACGGAAATGTCGTCCATCTTTTCGAGAGGGAATGCACCATCCAGCGCCGAAATCAGAAGATTTTAGAAGAAGCTCCCTCTCCAAGCATCGATGATGACTTGCGCACTGAGATCTGCTTTACTGCCGTCCGCTTGGCAAGGGAGCTTGGCTACTACTCCGCAGGAACCATAGAGTTTTTGCTTGACCCTAAGACGAAAAAGTTCTACTTCCTTGAGGTAAACACCCGTCTTCAGGTTGAGCATGGCGTTACCGAACTTATAACCGGTCTTGACATCGTAAGCCTAATGTTTGACATCGCCGAGGGCAAACGCCTACCCTTCACCCAAGATGACATCTATCCTAATCGTCATGCCATCGAGGTTCGAATTAATGCCGAAGACCCGCGCACCTTCAACCCCTCCTTTGGGACTATTACCCGCTTAGAAATCCCTCAAGGACCGGGTATTAGGGTGGCTTCTGGAGTTTACGAGGGGGCGGAAGTTCCACCATATTACGATTCTTTGTTAATGCTTGTCATGTCCGCAGGCGCTGATAGGTATGAGGCTATTCGGGTGATGGATAGAGCCCTATCAAGGGGCTTGAGGGTTGAAGGGGTAAAGACTATCGCACCTCTTCTTCTAAGCATCATAAGGCATCCTGATTTCATAAGCGGAAACTTTTCCACGAGGTTTATCGAAGAGAAGTATGAAGAGTTGGTGAGAGCCTTTCGGGAAAAGACTACCGATGACGAAGCCTTGAAGATCGCTCAATACATCGCCGAGGTCTCTGCGCTTGGACCACAGCCTTGGATGTAGTTAGAAGTTAAAAGATTTCAAAAAGGAGGAAGCCGATGGGGTATGTCTTCGTCAGACCAGGGATGAGCCCTGCTGAGATAGTAAAGGCAGTTCGGGAGCTACCGGGCGTAGCCTTTGTGTCCGTTGGGATGAGGGATGCCGGTCAATCGGATTACAAGAACCGCCTGAGGATATACGACCTAAAAACTCTTGCCCCCTACTACAATGAAATGGGTCTTTTTGCCGCTGAGTGTCATGGCGGGGCAAGGTGGCATGTTGGCATCATGAACCGCAGGGAGAGCCCTTTTGAAGAAATGGCCATCCTTCGTGAGCTTATGCCAAATGTGCTTCTGCAGACGCTTATCAGGGAAACGAACATGTGGGGCTACCGCCCCTATCCAAAAAACATTATCGAGTATGTAGTGGAGCGGGTAGACATCGATGTTTGGAGATGCTTTTCCTTCTTAAACGATGTGCGGAACATGCGCACCGTGGCTGAAGTGGTCATGAAACGGGGGAAGCTCTTTGAGCCAGCCATATCCTACACCGTTGCCCCTTGGTTTGACACAAAATACTATCTCAAGGTGGTTGACGAGATCGTCGACCTCTGCGGTGGTGTTGACGAGATAATCCTTTGCATCAAAGACATGGCTGGAGTTGGCACCGTCAAATCCGTGTCTGAGCTTATCTCCGCCATAAAAGATAAGTATCCTGACCTCGTGATCAACTACCATCGGCACATCACCGATGGGTTAGCCCTTCCGGTCTTGATTGCTGCGGTAAAGGCTGGAGCAAAGCTTATAGATGTTCAGGAGGATACCCTCTGCAGGTTCTACGGGCATTCTCCCATCCTTGCGGTAGAGGCTGCGCTAAGAGAAGAAGGCATCCCCGTAAACCTTGATAGAAGGCTTGCTGAGCTTGCGGTTGAAAAGGTAAGAGATTGGATCAGAGACTACGAATGGGCAGAGTCTCCCTTCAAGGGCTTTGACCACATGGTGACAAAACATAAGATGCCCGGAGGAGCCTTCCCAAGCTCCTTTGAACAGGCAGAAAAAGGTGGTTTTCTCCATCTCATGCCGGCAATCCTCAAGGTTATGAGCCTCTACAATCAAATAGTCAAATACTTTGATGTCACCCCTGGCTCTCAGATAACCTGGGTCACCTGTAGCGGTATCGTCAACAGGTATTATAAGGAGTTTGGCGAAGAAGGAGTAAAGCGGGTTATAAGCCTTCTTGAAAAGTTTGTGGAAGAAAAAAAGCAAAATTTTTCTGCCATGAGCCCAGAGGAGCAGGAAGAGCTTTTACAGCTTTTTAGGAATGCTCCCGGCGATTTTAAAAACCTTATCCTGGGACATTATGGAAGGCTTCCTGTTGGCTGGCCTGATGAATGGGTTTATAAAAGCGCCTTTGGCGATGCCTGGCAGGAAAAGATGAAAGAAAGGAGGGACGACTCTCCCCTTGAAAGCATCCCTGATGAAGACCTTGAGGCTTTAAGAAGACAGCTCGAAGAGGAGGTCGGGCGTCCAGCTACTGAGGAGGAGTTTATTCTTTACCTTATGCATCCCAAAGATGCGATAGACTTTATAAAGTTCCGCGAAAAATACGGAGTTGCCCCCCTTGTCTTGCCTACGAAGGTTTGGAGAGAGGGGCTAAAGAAACCGGGCGATAGGGTTGACTTTGAGCTTGATGGCAAGCCTTACACCATCGAGCCTGTCTCCATCGGCTCGGAAACAGATGGCATCATCCATGTTGTGCTAAAGGTAAACAACAAAACCCGCGTGTTTGAAGTAGCAACTCCTCGAGCAAAGAAGGCAGAGGTCCGAAAGGCTACCAAACCGAACGAGATCGGAGCTCCTATCAGCGGAACAGTCTGGCGTATAGGCAACCCCAAGAGAGGGGCACTCAAAGTAGGAGACATCGTGCATAAGGGCGAAGAGATTGCCAACCTTGAATCCATGAAGATGGAAAACCCCATCGTTGCCCCCTTTGATGCCCAGATCGTAGAGATCTGCGTTAAGCTAAATCAGATGGTAGAAGAAGGTCAGCTCCTTTTCGTATTAAAACCGATAGAAGAAGAGAAAGCTTGACGGGGAGATGCTTCTTTAAAAATTAGGTTTATTTTTCCTTTAAAAGTTGGTGGAATTCTTCTTTGGTCATGTTTAAATCTCTTAAAATTTTTGCCATTAGCCCGGGACCGATTGTTTCACCAGAATGAATAGGAACAACTGTAGCTCTTCCATCAGGATGTTGAAGAAAAAATGACTCCTCTTTTGTCTTTTTATTTCAAAGCCTAATTTTTTTAAAATAGATTTACCAGTTAACGAAGGAAGTTTGGTCATACAGCAATTTTTTGAACACCTACTAACTCTAAACCTTCAAATGCCTCCTCTCCATATACTTCTAACCAGAGTTCAATTGCTTCTTTTACTCTTTCCATAAGTTCATCAAGAGACCTTGCTTGGGTATGACATCCTTTAAGCCCCGGCACTTCAGCCACATAATAACCTTCTTCATCTTTTTGAATTATAACGGTGAACTCTCTCATTTTAATTTTGCCTCCTGAAAACTTCCTTAAGATTACTTTAATTATCTCTGTTTTCTTAAAAATCTCAAGGGTTTTTGAGGCTATTTCAAAAAATGTCCCATGTCATCCCCAACGCAAGCCGGAGAGTTTCCATCCACCTCTTATCTCGTAAGCTCTGCCCCAGGGGTCTACTTTTTTATATTCCAAGGCGTTAGCCGAGGGACCTCTATCTCATGAGCAATATAGGAAGGAATGAAGCATAAGAAAAGATAGTATGGCTTCTGAGCTTAAAAGTCACCTTTACAAATTTATTCTGGCTGTTAAATTTTTTATCTTAGAAGTTCTTGTTAATAAGGCTTATAAAGAGCTTGAGTGAGCTTACAAAACTACTCACAAAATTTACAACAGGATTAGGCAGTGCATATTTAAGTTTTTTTTAGAAGAAGCCAACTTCTTAAATATAGAAGTAGAGATGGACGAGAGTTTTTTGGAGGTAGAAGGAAGGTCAAGAAGGGGAGAGGAGCGAAGGGTAAGATACCCGGTGTTTGGGATACTTGAGAGGGAAGGTCTGGTAAAGGTAGAGATCGTGAAGGAAAGGTTTCTTAAATTTCCCATGAGAAGCAGAGAGTCTTTTGTGTATTATTTGAAGGAGCTTGAATTCAGGTATAATTTTAGGGCTAACTTAGATGAAATGTTGTCCAATGTGGTTGGTGGAATAAAATGAGTAATAACTAAATACTATAATTAAGAAAGAGGAACAAGTAGATGAGGTTTACAAATAAACTCAAAAATGTAAATAAAGAACTTAGAAGTAGTGTTATATACCTCCTCAAAAGGGTATTTGTATTGTCTGTCATATTTGTGTGTTTTTCTTTTTCATGGGCAGACGCTATACAGAAAAAGATCTTTACTTTTCAAGAGTTAAACCTTCTTTCACAGGACCTTTTACTAAAGGGGGTGGGTCCAAAGCAGGATTTTTATATACCCACACTTCCACAGCTTGAGTCTGGAACAGTTAGACTAAAAATAGTTACTGCACCCTATTTAAGAGAAGACAGCACGATAACCTTTCTTATAGACGATATTCCATATAAAACATACAAAGTGAATGAACTCCCATCAGAAATAGATATACCCATTTATAGGAAGAAGAACAGAGATTTCTTGAAGTTAAGTCTTTTGGGGAACCTTAGAATTTCTAATAACATCTGTGAAGACATATTCTCAGACAGGATATACTTGATAATCAAAAAGGATAGTCAAGTTGAATTTAGATACACAAACTACAAAAACATAAGAGAGTTTCTGTTAGACTACGACAACATATACTGTACCAACGATCCAGGAATTATTTCCTTTGTGTATCAGTTTTGTAAGCAGAACCCTATTCCTTGCAAATTTCAATGGTCGCAGGTGCCTTCCTGTAAATCTATAAAGCTCTCTTCGGACAACCATTTGGAACTAAAAAATAACACCCTCTACATTCCACTTCAAAGCGTTGTTGCCTTTGAGGAGGGTGTGTTTTTACCTTACCTCTTTGGTAGCTCGCAGGATATAAAGTCTGCCCAGAGGCAAATCGAAGAACCTTCCACAGAACTATCTCTAAAAGACTTGGGGTTGAAAACTGTAAGCGTGGAGGGTGCAGGCAACATCAGCCACACCATCCCCTTGGATACATCAAAGATGGGTGGTTTGCCAAACAGACTTTACTTAAAGCTCCACATAGCTCACACCCCAATACCCAAAAAGGACCACGCGGAGCTAAGGATATACCTAAACTCTGAGCTTATAAACGCATACCTACTGGAGGGTAGAGGGGAAAAAAGCTTTGACATAGAAATCCCCACACAAGGGCTAAAATACGGCACCAATTACATTAGCATTAACATGGTTCTGTTTGGCTCTTCTGAGAGCTGTTTTGGGACCATTGTCCATTCGGTGCTTACCGTTTTTGAAGACTCATACTTTTATTGGAACAGCCTTAGAAATAACCCAAAGAGTATTTCGGATTTCCTGAGGTCCCTGCATGGTTATGTGGCGCTTGTGGTCAAAGATCAGAACTTTTATCCCTATATTTTAAAGTTTTTATCGGAGCTAAGTTTGTATAACAAAAACATAGAGTCTGTAGATATAAACCCAAAGGACTTGTCTAAATACGATTTTGTAATATCTTTTGTCTCTCCCTCAGACACGAGAGGGGACATAATAGACCTAAGCAAAGGAGATTTTGAAATCATAAATCCTTTAACACAGAAAATTGTATTTTCGTCTGTGCCTTCTGAGTCTTTCTCTGTAATAACTTTGAACAAATTTGAAGGCAAGCCGGCTTTGGTGTTTTCTTACTATAAGCAATACTCAGGTATAGAACCTTTATTACTTTACAGCCTGAGGGAGATGCTGGAATTATTAGGAAACACTGCTGTAGCAAGCAAATATTTCATTACTTCTTATGAAGTAGGTAAAAAACTCAGAGTTGAGTATAAATCTCAAAGGGGATTTAGGTATTACTGGAACAAATACAAAATTTGGATTGTGCTTCTGTTAGCCGTACCCATAACTCTCTTTTTATTCTATGTCTATAAAAGGCTTACAAGGAGGTCGACAACATGAGATACTTTGTATTTCTTCTTTTGAAATATTTTACATTTCTTCTTTTCCCTGCATTGTCTTTTGCTTCTGCATGGGTAAAGGAGGAGGGTCAGTTTTTCCTATCTCCATCCTTTAACTACTATAGAGCTAAGGACTTTTATGACAAAGAGGGAAACAAATTGCCAATAGATTGCACCTTTGAAAAGAGAGAACTTCAGCTGTATGGAGAGTATGGATTTACAAAAAACACTACTATTACCTTTAAACTACCCTATGATGAGTTAAAGTGCGGGACAAATAGTAATTCAGGCTTTGGAGACTTTGAAATTGGATTTATAAGACAAATAAAAAAAGGTAAAGATTACTCTTTTTCCTTCTATGAAAATACAATAGTGCCAACGGGATACTCCATAAGGGACAATCCGAGGCTTGGCTATGGAAGACTTGGTTTGGAGGGAGGGCTCTTGTATGGTAGGTCTGGGAAGTTTGGCTTTTTTGACTCTGGTGTAGGATATCGCTATTACTTTGGCTATCCGTCTTCTCAAATAAGGTCCTACGCAACAGCTGGCATAAATTTAACCCAAAATATACAAGTTTTGACAACTTTAGACCTTCAGATAGGCTTAGGAGATGGAAAAAAGAAGAAAATAGGAACCAATGTCCTGTTGGAACCCGATTACAAACTAGCACAGGTGTATGTAGGGCCAAGGATAATGCTGGGAAATATCTCTTTAGTTGCCACCTACCAGCAGGTGTTTTTTGGTAGAAATACGGGAGCAGGCAAAGGATTTAATCTTTTGTTATGGTGGAACTTCTGAAAAAGGTAAGAATAGGAGAGATTCTTCTTGACAAAGGGCTCATAACTCGAGAGCAGTTGGAAGAGGTTCTTGAGTATCAAAAAAGACATGGCGGAAAATTAGGTTGGATCCTTGCCAGTTTAGGATATATAAGGCGGATTGATCTTTTCAAAACTCTTGCTGAACATTTTGGGCTTGAGTTTATCCAGGATATAGAAACTTTAAAAAAACTAATAGACCCAGAGCTTCTAACAAGGTTTGACCCGCAAGAACTGGCAAAGTTTGAAGTAATTCCAGCGAAACAAAATAAAGAAGAGATAACCATACTAACATCTTACCCAGAGAGCCACAACCTTTATCAATTTTTAGAAAAACATTTTCCCCATATGAAATATAAGTTCATAGTTATAACAGACCTTGACCTTATAAAGCTTCTTGAAAGCTATTTTAAGGAGAAGTTTATAGATAGAGCGGTGCATGGGCTCTTTTACATCAGTCCCGAGTATTCTGCATCCATTGTGTTTTCAAAAGGTCAGGTTCTTATTATGGGACTCCTATTGTATTTGTCCCTTGTGTGGATCTACTATGATGCTGTCTCTTACTTAACCTTTTTGATCCTTATAGTTCAAAGTTTTTATGTGGCGTCAATACTTTTTAAATTGATCCTTAGCCTTGCTGGTGCCAAGGCAGAAATGCAACAGTTTATAACAGATGAGGAGGTAAAGGCTTTAAATGAAAAGGACCTTCCCGTTTATACGGTGCTTGTCCCTGTTTATAAAGAGCCGGAAGTGATAGGAATACTAATAAACAGTTTAAAAAAAATAGATTATCCCCAAAACAAGCTTGATATCATCCTACTTTTGGAAGAGGATGACAAGGAAACCTACAAGACGGCAAAAGCTCACAAACCACCAGCCAACTGGAGATTTATAATAGTTCCTCCAAGCCTACCAAAAACTAAACCTAAAGCTTGCAATTATGGGCTATTCTTTGCTAGAGGCAAATATCTAACCATTTACGATGCGGAGGATATACCAGAACCAGACCAGCTAAAAAAGTCGGTAATAGCCTTCCAAATAGGTGGTGGTGAATACATATGCTTTCAGGCAGCCCTCAACTACTTTAACAAAGATGAAAACTTCCTTACTAAGATGTTCACCCTTGAGTATTCCTACTGGTTTGACTACCTCCTACCCGGGTTATACAACTTAAACCTTCCTATACCACTGGGTGGAACCAGCAATCACTTTGATGTGGAAAAGCTCAGAGAAGTAGGAGCTTGGGACCCCTTCAATACCACGGAGGATGCAGACTTAGGCGTTAGGGCTTTCGGCAAGGGCTACAAAGTGGGCGTGATAAACTCCACCACCTACGAAGAAGCTAACGCAAAGGTGGGGAACTGGATAAGGCAGCGTTCAAGATGGATAAAGGGCTACATGCAAACTTGGCTTGTCCATGCAAGAAACTCAAGAAAGTTGTATAAAAACGTGGGCTTAAAAGGTTTTGTAGCCTTCCATCTTCTTATAGGTGGAACACCTTTTGCCTTTTTGGTAAATCCCATAATGTGGGCAATATTCATATTCTGGCTTATTACCAAAACAAAAGCCTTAGATGTGTTTTTCCCACCAGCGATTTTGTATATATCCCTATTTAACCTCCTCTTTGGAAACTTTTTAGGCATATACCTAAACATGCTTGCGGTTTTCAGAAGAAAGTACTACGAGCTTCTGCCTTATGCCCTGCTTAACCCTATCTATTGGATGCTACACTCAAGAGCTGCATACAAAGCCCTGTATGAGCTATTCACCAAGCCCTATTATTGGCAAAAAACTCAGCATGGAATTACCAAATACAAACCACCCATCCAGGTGGCTACACAATGAGAGTTTTTTTAGTTTTATACGCTATATTTCTTACATTTTATGCCCTATTTTTTTTTATTTCCAACCCCCTTTATCAGCACGGATACATTCATCTAAACATCCTTTTTTACGCAGAAAAAGCCCTTCTGGCAAAAGCTGGTGAGCCCCCAAGATTAGAAAACATAGGTTTTGTCTATCCTCCCCTTGCCTTCTTCCCTTTTTTGATAATAGAAGATTATAAAATGGTTTCTCCTTTAGCTTCTTCCTTCTTGCTTACTTTTTTTTTCTCTTTTCTTTTAAAGAGGGGACAAAGTCCCTCTTACCTTATTCTACTCTTTCTCCTTTTGAACCCTCTTGTGTTATTTCTTGCGGTCTATAGATTTGAAGTCTTAACCTTATATCTTCTTCTTACAATATCTACTATCACTCTTATAATCCACTTGGAAACAGGTTATTCTCTCTATCTTTTTGTAAGCGGGTTCCTCTTTGGTTTATGTTTTTTCTTAGACTTTAGGAGTGTGTTTTTGATTCCCGTTGTAGCTTTGGTGATATATCTTAGCACAAAGGAAAAGGACCTAAACTACAGACTGGCACTTTTGATAGTTAAGCTATCCCCTGTTCTGTTTTTTGTCTTTGCTTGGCTGTATCTCAACTGGATATTTACCGAAGACCCTTTCAACTTTATAAAAAGTCCTTACTCTTTCTTTAAAAGCGAGCCTTTTGACCCTTCGCTGTTTCTAATTAGAGGAAGTTTTTGGCGGTCTCTGGAATATGTAATTTTTAGATTGCTCGCTTACCTTCCCATAATACTCCCCTATTTCATTGTGCTTTTTAATATAAGGAGATACAGACCTCTCTACTTAATGCCCGTTTATTTTCTTTATATTTCTCCTATGCTTTTGCTGTTTTTCTCCGTATATTTTTCCACTTTCTTTCCTTCCTACTACTATACTATTCTCTTTGTTCTTTTTGCTTTGAGTTTTCAGGCGATCTTTAGCATCAGGGCAGGGAAGTTGCTTATATTCTCTTTTATCCTTTCCCTTGCCTCCAGTTGGCTTATGCCGTTGTATTCTAAAGAGGAGAATGAAAAAAATTTTGTTAAATTCTTCCTCAAGGGAGAAACTATCAATGTGATAGGTGAGTATCAAAGGGTAGCGGAGGTGCTCCAAAGTCAAGGATGTAGAAAAATTCTCATTGATGATGCGCAAGGCTTCCCCGTGGTTGTATTTTTTGGGGACCCAAAAGCTTTTTATCTTCCATACATGTATGATTACTTTACTGTTCTTTCTTATCCCAAAGCTTTTGCAGATTGCGTAGTAATTGACAAAGAGAATGCGTTGGACACTATCTCTTCACGCTTCCCCCAGGCAAGAATGGGAATTTTAGAGGGCTACTTTTTGACTTACGAGGGTAAAAAGTTCAATGTGTTTTCCAGGTAATGATTAGAATGAAAATTTTAACCTCTATATAGGGGGGTGCGCCCACTTAGGCAGAGGTATTTATGTCTTCTTTACAAAGCTGTGGGTGCTGTTATTATTAATGGTAATATCGCCTATAATTACCAGGTTGAAATCTCACATCTTTGTCTTTTTCTTTAATCTAAAACTACGCCTTGAGGGATGGGTTTTACCGGCTTTCATCTCTCCTGTTTTACCCCTCCTCTTACCACCTCTTTAACTCTCTTCCCATCTAAAGCCTGCCTATAGCTAAGGTGTAAAGCTTGAGAAGCTTCTTTTAAAGTAAGTTTACCATTGAGGACATCGGATAAAATTTTGAGCCTGTCCAATTCAACCCCGAGATATGGTATGTTTTCATTGCAATCACCTCCCTGAAGATACAGGGAGGATACCCTCTCAATGTGACATTTCAAATTAGGAATTAAATGTGACATTTCAAAATAGTAACGACACACAAACGACAAAGAGCCTTGACAAATTTAAAATTGGGCTTACATTAAGGGCAAACTCGAAGGGAAAGGTATTTTGGTAGGAGGTTTTTTCCATGCTTGAAGGGCTTACAACTCAGACTCCTTGGGTAAAGAAGGAAGAGGTTCAAAGAAACTGGTATCTTATCGATGCCAAAGGGCAGGTCCTTGGAAGGCTCGCTTCTAAGTTAGCCTATCTTCTTCAGGGTAAGCACCGTCCAGATTTTACGCCCCATGTAGACCAGGCTGATTTCTTCGTCATTATCAACGCCGATAAAATTAAGCTTACCGGAAAAAAGCTTGACCAAAAGGTCTACTGGAGGCACTCTGGCTACATGGGAGGGCTTAAGCTTGAGACGGCAAGGAAGCTCTTAGAGAAAAAGCCAGAGATGCTCATCCACTTAGCGGTAAAAAGAATGCTCCCAAGGAACCGCCTGAGACCAAAGCTTTTGAAAAAGCTAAAGATTTATGCTGGTCCGAACCATCCTCACACAGCTCAGAATCCTCAACCCATAGAGATATAGGAGGTTTAATGCATATGGAAAGGATCTACGCTACCGGTAAGAGAAAGACTGCGGTTGCCCGTGTATGGTTGATGCCTGGCACTGGGAAAGTTACCGTTAACGGCGAAGACTTGAAGGAATACTTTTCCGACCATGTAGTGGCTGAGGATGTGGTCCATGCCCCCTTTAAGCTTACCAACCTTATGGGAAGGTTTGATGTTTTGACCACCGTTTGCGGTGGTGGAAAGTCTGCTCAGGCTGAAGCTATAAGGCATGGCATCGCAAGGGCTCTCATTACCTTTTCTCCAGAGCTAAAGCCAATCCTTAAGAAAGCGGGCTTTGTTACGAGAGACCCAAGAGAGAAGGAAAGGAAAAAATACGGTCTCCACGGTGCAAGAAGAGGGCAACAATACTCCAAGCGTTAGAGCACTCCTTCTGTGATAAAAGTAGCCATCCTTGGGGCTTCAGGCTATACTGGTCTTGAGCTAATAAGGCTCTTAACCAATCATCCCCATTTTAAGGTAGATGCTATCACCTCCCGAGGGCTGTCCGGGAAGACCCTCGGAGAGGTCTATGGCATACCCTCCCCCCTTGGCGACCTTGTCTTCACAGAGCCAAACCCTGAAGACATTGCCAAAGAAGTTTCAGCCGTCTTTCTCTGCCTCCCTTCCGGTGCCTCATCAAGCTTAGCTGAAGTCTTTCTTAAAAGAGGAGTAAAGGTTGTAGACCTGTCCGCTGATTTCCGCTTTAAAGATGAGGGTTTATACAAAGAAGCTTACGGGATAGACCCTCCCCCTCGGGACCTTCTCTCAAAGGCAGTATACGGGCTTACTGAGATATACCGGGAAGAGATTGCTAAGGCAGACCTTGTTGGCAACCCGGGCTGCTATCCTACATCCATCCTTCTTCCTTTAATTCCCCTTTTTAAAGAAGGCTTGATCGAAGGGGACTTAGTTATTGCGGACTCAAAGAGCGGAACCTCAGGCGCAGGAAGAAAGGCAGACACCTACTACAGCTTTTGCGAGGTGAACGAGGATTTCAAGCCTTACAAAATTGCAAGCCACAGGCATACGCCTGAGATGGAGGAAAAGTTAGCCGAGTTTGCCAAAAAGCAAGTCCGCTTGGTGTTTACCCCCCATCTTTTGCCTCTAAACCGCGGGATCATTTCTACGATTTATGTTCGGTTCCGTGCAAGCTTAGAAAAGGTGCATAGCTATCTTTCTGAGTTTTATCGTGATAGCCTGTTCGTTGAAGTTTTGCCCCTTGGCCGGATCCCAAGGCTTGCAGAGGTTCGGGGGACAAACCTTTGTAAGATTGCCCTTTTCGAGGATAAGAAGCGTGGTATGGGGATCATAGTTTCCGCTTTGGACAATCTCGTTAAGGGGGCAAGCGGTCAAGCTATTCAAAACCTAAACCTTATGTTTGGTCTCCCCGAAGACGCAGGTCTAAGACTAAGCCCAGTTTTAGTGTAGTTTTTACCTGAGGCTGTTTTAAAATTTGTGCAAGCCCCCAGGTGTCATTCCGAGCCCTCTTTTTTTGTCGCCCCGAGCCCTCTTTTTTTGTCACCCCGAGCCTCTCTCTTTGTCACCCCGAGCGCAAGCGAGGGGTCCCTCGGCACTTGCGTGCTCCCCCTTCCCTTGTCACCCCGAGCGTAAGCCGAGGGGTCCCTCGGCACTTGCGTGCTCCCCCTTCCCTTGTCGCCCCGAGGCGTAAGCCGAGGGGTCCCTCGGCACTTGCGTGCCTCGGGATGACAAAAAGGAAAGCGTGCCTCGGGAAGACAAAAAGGAAAGCGTGCTGAGGGATGACAAAAAGGGAAGCGTGCCGAGGGATGACACGGAGGGGGCTGTCGCCCCGAG
>Ga0081479_111330_pt1 | contig 120014 bp, 99 predicted proteins | sample MamHotmetagenome_FD_70984 | JGI IMG/M metagenome (GOLD analysis project Ga0081479, IMG submission 70984) | Hot spring cone microbial streamer communities from Mammoth Hot Spring (Liberty Cap Streamers), Yellowstone National Park, USA - T=72 v2... | ecosystem: Environmental > Aquatic > Thermal...
TAATACCGCCAATGAAGATAAGCCTTATGATATAACGGAAGAAAAATTACACCTTCAAATAATACCTAATCCCGTAAACAATAATCTTGTGATAAAATTAGACAATATGGTTGGGCAAGAAGTGGAACTCACTATATTCAATGTGGTGGGAAAAGTATGTTTAAGTAGTCATTTCACCATCGACGGCAACACAATTCCCCTCGATGTTAGCTCTCTAAAAAGCGGATTTTATGTATTAAAAGTAAAAACTCGAAATTTACAAAAAACAGTGTCATTCGTAAAATTGTAATAAAATATGAAAGCTATGAAAGTAATTTTTAAATCAAAAGTAGTTTTTCTACTAATTTTTTCTTTTTTTATTCATAGTAAAAATGTACATTCTCAGGTGGTTGTAACTGCTGGTTACACAAAAGTATCTCCTTACACTTTGTTTCCAATATGGATGGTTGAATGGATAAGATTTTTCTGTGGTTTCTGCACCAATACGGGAGGCTATCTATATCACAATTTTAAAGGATCATTCAACATAAATGCTAGTTATAATTATCCCATCTCAAAAAATAACCGATTATTTATTTCGCCTGATTTGACATTTTCAAGGCTATCAAGTAATGTAAAAAAACTTAATGCTTCCAAATACACGCTCATGCTCTCGGGAACTTACAATATAATAAAAATAAAGAATAAATTAAATTTTTATGTAGGAAGTGGCTTGGGAGGTGGCTTTGTCTTTTACAAAACCTTTAAAGATTATGCATATAAAAAATCATTTATACATAGCAATTATTCATTGGGACTACATTTTGCAACAGGATATGTAATTTCCCCAAAAGTAGAATTAATGATTAAACTAAATCATGAATTTTGTTTTATTTTGTCTCGCAAATACATATACGATTATTATGACAGAAAAAATTCTATGAATAGTTTTAACATTGGTATAAAGTATACACTAGATAAAAAGCAAGAGAGCCAAAGTCAAAAATAATGATGAAAAAATAAAATTTAACTTATAACAAAATTTTTTATACTTAAAAATTCAAATTTTTATTGTGGATATTGCTGATGAGCATAAAACAAAATGTTAGGATTTTTTCAAAACGTTGTTTAACCCATTTCTCTAAGCATGAATCCTCAATAAATTCAACATGTCCACATAAACGAAAAAATAAATATTCATTTTTTTAATGATTTTTTACTATTTTTTCCTGAGTTATGATGATGGATGCAAAAAAAAATTTGAGTAACTAACTCCCCTTCCTTTATTCGTTGTTTAAACTTGTATAAAGGGGTTGAATTTTTTTCAAAAAATAAAGCCCGCAACAGGTTTTCATTTACTCGCGCAAAAAATTTTCAAGTATTTTCAAAATCTTATTCGTAGCACCTGCCTGAGAAAAAACATAATGACGAGCTTTTTCTCGTATACTTTGGACATCTTCATAAAAAAGCTTCTCAAGAGTTCTTTTGTACATCTCAAAATTTGAAAAAGAAAAGGCTGCACCGAGGTTAATGAGTTCAACGGCTTCTGGAAACTTATGATACTTGGGACCAAAAATAACGGGTACTCCATAAACTGCAGCCTCCAAAGTGTTGTGAATACCACTTCCGAAACCATTTCCTATATGAGCTACTGTGGCATAAGCATAAATACTGCTTAACATCCCAATTTGATCAACGATTAACACCTGCGGGAAATTTAGCATCTCATCTTTACAAAGTGAATAACGAATGGTTTTTCCTGGCATGAGGGCTTCGATCTGTGCTATACGTGCTTCGTTCACTTCGTGAGGCACAACAATAAATTTTACATCTGAGAACCATTCAAGTGCATGGGCAATGTATTTTTCGTCTTCGAGCCAAGTAGACCCACCCACATAAACCTTATGTCCTTGGGTAAAATGATCCAGCACAGACCATTTTTTTCGCTGCTTTGCAACTGCTATAACCCGATCAAAACGCGTGTCCCCCGCAACCATGCATTGCTTAATGCCTATAGCTTGCAAAAGCTTACAAGTTTGTTCTCGCTGAGCAAAAAAATAAGTTACTTTTTTTAAATGTTTACGAAAAAAAACTCCATACCACTTAAAAAAAATCTGCGAAGGCCTTAAAGACACAGAAATAAAAAAAATGGGAATTTTTCTCTCGTGCAGTTCATTTAAATAATTATACCAAAAATCGTATTTTACAAAAACAGCAACATCTGGAGCATAATAATTCAGAAAAGCTCTAACCCGCTTTGGTACATCCAAAGGAAGATACATTACTTTGTCTGCTAAAGAATAATTTTTCCTCACTTCATAACCAGAAGGACTAAAGAACGTAAGCAGTATTCGGATGGTGGGATATTGTTGCTTTATTTGTTCTAAGACGGGTCTTCCTTGTTCAAATTCACCCAATGAAGAAACATGCATCCACAAAAGCTTTCCCTTGCCTTCTATGGAACTCCATTTTTCTTTTCTCCCCTTTATCCACAAACGAGCTTTTGAGTTACCTAAACATGCTGCTATCTTTATTACCAGCTCATACAAATACATGCTCAAAGTATACAGCCTACGCATTTTAGAAATAATAGGTAGTAGATTTATTTTTAATTTCAATGGGGAAATAATACTTGAATTTAATACCAAACAATAAATCTAGATGCTTTTTAGGATCGGGACCTTTTAAGGGAAACAAGTAGTCTCTCCTACCCCTTGTAATGCCCTCCAAAATTTCAAACTCCAAGCGAAAATTAAAAGCTCGCTTTAGTTTATAAAACGAATATCCTACAAATTGTTTGAAAGCAATGCCATTCGTCAAAAAATCATAACCTTTTGCGTAATCACCATTGACCTGCGGAGCAGTATTATCAGGATTATAAATTCGAATTTTATGCTGCAAAAAACCTGTCCCCACTCCAGCAATAATGCCGCTGTTGTAAGAATTGCTTCTTTTTAGGGTAAGAATTTTTCCTGCATCAATTGTGATGTAATAGCCTCGCTCATATGTATAAACTTCAGCAAACTGTCCATTTGCATCTATGATGTAGCCATCCTGCGTAGATATATCTTTGAATAGGCTATCTTTGATTTTTACCTTGCCTCCGAAAATGTAAGATCCTTCTATCTGCAAGAAAAAATTTTTTTTAAATTTCCACTGAACACCTGCCCCTGCTTCTTGATTTTCACCAAAACGTTTGCTAAGGTCACCCCCCGGCAAATGAAAACCTATGTGTGGATAGATAGCAATCCAGCTTATTGTATCGGTCTTCTGACCAAAGAAAAATAAGGGTATTATCAAAAAAAAAACAACAACACTTTTATTCATACTTGCCTGGAATTAAATAATTGGTCACATAGTCTGCAACAGCTTTTTCAAGTGAAGTAAAAGGCTTTGTGTATCCAGCTTTACGAAGCTTTTCCATGCGAGCCTCAGTGAAATACTGGTATGTTTCTCGGATATCTTCAGGGGTGTCAATAAATTCAATGTTTGGTTTTTCATGCAAAGCAGAGAAAATAGCATGTGCAAGGTCAAGAAAAGTTCTTGCCTGACCAGTACCGACGTTATAAATTCCCTCTTGGGGCAAACGTTCGTAAAGAAAAGCTATTACATCCACGACATCCTTCACGAAAATAAAATCACGTGCTTGTTCACCATCCTTGAAATCAGGTCGATGGGAGCGAAATAGACGAATTTTACCAGTTTCTCTGATCTGATGATAAGCATGAAAAACAACAGAAGCCATTCTCCCCTTGTGGTATTCGTTAGGTCCAAAAACATTGAAAAACTTTAACCCATACCACTTTGGTGGTTTTCTGAATTGCTGCAAAGCCCATAGATCGAAATTTTGCTTGCTTTGACCGTAAGGATTTAAAGGTTTTAATAAAGGAATTATCTCATGATTATCATCAAAACCATGCTCGCCATTACCGTAAGTGGCAGCTGAAGAGGCATAAACGAGCGGAATACCCTCGTCGCTACAAAAAGTCCACCACATTTTGGAAGGAAGTAAATTTAATGTATTAAAAACTGCTTCATTTTTTTCTGTAGTATCGGTTCTCGCACCTATGTGAAAAACAAAACTTACCTCATGACCAAACTTGTTCAAAAAATCTTCTACTTTTTCGCGTTGGATAGTCTCCTTAAAAGGTTTAGACAAAATGTTTTTTTCTTTTGCTTTGTTGGTAAAATCATCGATACCAATGATGAACTCAAGTCCTTCATCATACAATTTTTTTACAAGCACGGACCCAATGAAGCCCGCTGCTCCTGTCACAACCACCCATTTCCTTTTCATAAAGCCCAGATGTTTGACAAAGATACAGCCTCTTTTTTAACCGATGATATCAAATATTCTACAGCCTTTTTTCCTTCCTCACCAGGCTCCAAAGAAAAATCATTTACATACAATTCGATATGTTGCCGCAAAACTTGCTCTTCAATTTCAGTTGCATGTAGTCGACAAAAGTCCAATACTTCATCCATATGGGACCAAGCATAAAGAATAGATTTTGCAAGTTCTTCGCTCCATCTCTTCGCATGTGAGGTTATCAGATCTCTTCGGATGACAATAGCTCCAAGCGGTAGCGGAAGTTTTGTTTCTTGTTCCCACAAACTTCCCAGGTCTTCAAGTTTTACTAGTTTCTTTTGCTCGTAAGTAAAACGTGTTTCATGAATGATTACCCCTGCATCAATCGTATTTTTCAAAATTTCATCAGGGATAGAAGAAAATAAAAATTCTTGAATATGTTTCACCTGTGGGAAATATCGCCTGAGAAGAGCATAGGCCGTGGTATATTTTCCAGGAATACCTATGCGAGTTTCTTCGGTTATAGAGAAATTGGGATTTTTTGCAATAAGCAGTGGTCCCGTACCAAACCCCATCGCCATACCCGTAGGTAAGAGAGCATAATGCTCAGCAATGAATGGATACAAAGCAACACTACATTTCGAAATATCAAATTTTTGCGACAAAAGTCCCTCATTAAGTTCTTCGATATCCGAAAAATGTATGCGAAAGTAATTTTGATGGTCCACAATGAATTTGTAAAACATGAATGTGTCGTTAGGACACGGTGAAATCGCAAGATTAAACATACGGATAAATTTTTTTTACTAGCGGTACCCATGTTTTTTTCAAGGCTTGCAGAGCTAAGGAAAATTCCCATTTCTCTCGATTATCACCCACATAATTAGACACAACCCGTATTTGAAGCGATGGAACGTTGCGAAGATTGCAAGCTAAATAAAAAGCGGCTCCTTCCATGGTTTCCAAATCAGGAGACCAATACTTCTTTAGCCAAATTATATTTTCTTTGTCCATGGTAGGCTCATGAACAGTAATTCCCCTCACACCTTCCACATGAGCTGACAAACCGTTCGGAAGGAGATAGCCGGCCAAAGGGAAAAAAGAACCCCCATGATTTTTATAAACTGGTTCTCGTTGCCCATCTGAATACCAAGCGACATCAGCAAAAGCATCCATGAGTACTACATGCGTAGTTCCAATGGTTAATGATTCATTAAAAGAACCAGCAAAACCCACCTGAATTGCCAGATCAACAGGATGCCAATAAAGATAATCAAGCAAGGATGAGAGAGTCAGAGGTGTTCCAATTCCTGTGATCAAGACGTGTGCTTTATCTAACCCGTGTTCCTCAAAAACTCTTCCTTCGAGTTTAGTCGGTGCTGTCAAAAGTACCTGAAAACTTTCTTTAGACATAGATTAAATTAAATAAACTTGCAAATTCACTTATTTTCCAAAGAAAAATAATAAAATAGATCAATGTTGCAACGAAAAAACGGATGTAAAAAGGGATTTTTTTGCTTTCCTTAAAAAAAGAATCTGGTTGAAGAGCCTCATGCAAGTAAAATCCAAATAAAGATATAAAAATTAAAATAGGTAACCCGTACAAAAGAGCAAATATTTCAAGAGCTCGTTTTTCTGGAATTTGTGTTTCCAGCAGGTAAATTTTGCCAGAAAAACGTTGAATTATTCGATGGTGAACTCTCCCAAAAAACGTTCGATATTTTATAGGTTCGCTTTGACTATTAAAAAAAGCATAGTTCATACTTTCCGTCAAAAGCAAAAATGTATCTTTTGCAACGGGTAAATACAATCTAGGTATGTCATTTTCCAAAAACATAAAAGAATTCAACTTTTCATGAGAATAGTGGTAGAGCTTGTTTTCTTGCTTTTTTTTAAAAAACAAAGCGTAATAATTCCGTTGAGCATCCAAGTAATGCAAAATAAATAAATTATTTTTATTTTTCGTTAAAGCAGTAGTAGAGTTCAAAGAAGTATCTTGAAAAATCATTAAAAGCATTGCACTAAAGAAAGGATTTCGTTTTTGAACAAGTAAATCCTTCCTAAAACTCCATTGTACATCAAAAAATTGATGTTGTAGGAGGCCAAATTGTTGCTTATCTAGCTGATGAAGTACACGATGCAAAGGAAATCTAATCATAAAAGAATTTAATGGATAAGTATGACGTTCATCGTACACCATGAAATAAGCCATTTTTGAAGTGTCGTAACGAATCCAAGTTCCATCTTTATTGTAATGCGTTGTATAATAAAGAAATTTTATTTTTTTCTCATCCACTATAACACCAGCTAATCTTGAAATAAACTTAAAAAAACTTGGCAGCTTATACGTCTTGGTAAAAAAAGTATCCGCATTGAAATGCAGAGCTTTAATACCTATTTCTTTTTCACTTTGCGTAAAAATCCAGAGTTTATTCTTATAGTTGGCTACTGATAAAATAGGTGTTGTAAGTTTAAATTTTTTCCCAAGGATAAGCGTTGTATCTAAGTAAAAAAATGAATAAGTGCTATCAGTCATCTGCGTAAGAAGTTGATAAAAACCACTCCTAAAAGGCAACAAGGAAATTACTTTTTTAAAACGCAAAGAATCAGGTAATAAAAAATATTGTACACTAAGGTTGGGTATCGAAAATTTCCATAAACCCGCACAACTTGTAGTGTCCTTTCTTGAAATAGCAAATCCTATTAGAGTTTTGCCTCGAAAAATAACATAAGGAAAACGCGAAGAAAAATGAATAAATTCTTTTTTTATCCCTCGAACAGGCTCAAAACCGCTGCTTGCAAATCGTTTTTGAGAAAAAATTAGCACCGCCCATATGGTTACAAAAAGAACAACTACAAGTAAATTGAAAACTATTAAGATTCTTCTCATACCATGAGTCGTAGTCTAGGAGATTTGCGACTCAGAATCTTCTTTTAGTTCATTGTCTTGAGGTTGTGTTTCTTTTTTTGATACAATAAAAATCGAAAGTTCTCCCTGACCATCGAAATAATCAAATTTGATATGAGCATCGGAATAAATATTTTGTCGAATAATTTCTTCAGCTAAAGGAACTTCAATGTATTTCTGAATAGCTCGTTTTAGTGGACGAGCACCAAAAGTAGGATCCCATCCTTTTTCTATGATAAAGTTCATAGCCTCAGGAGTAATTTCAAGCTCTATACGCTTTTCTTTAAGTCGTTCAAACAAACCTGAAAGTTCAAGTTTAATGATTTGTTGAACTTGTTCTTTGGTTAAATTATTGAAAATAACGATGTCGTCGATTCGATTCAAAAATTCTGGAGCAAAAGCTTTTTTAAGAGCAGCTTCGAGGACGCCTTTTGCATAATTTGCTTTGGATTGCTCACGTGCTTGGGTTGCAAAACCCACTCCTTGACCAAATTCTCTTAACTGACGAGTTCCAATATTGCTCGTCATAATAATAATGGTATTCTTAAAATCAACCTTCCGACCTAAACTATCCGTAAGATGACCTTCATCCAAAACTTGTAAAAGAAGATGAAAGACATCTGGATGTGCTTTTTCTATCTCATCCAGCAAGACCACGCTAAAAGGTTTCCGACGAACCTTTTCGGTAAGTTGCCCTCCTTCTTCATAGCCCACATAGCCCGGAGGAGCGCCAATCAAGCGAGAAACAGCAAATTTTTCCATATACTCACTCATATCCACACGAATCAAAGCATCTTCCGTATCAAATAGATACTTGGCTAGTACCTTAGCTAAGTAGGTTTTCCCAACGCCCGTAGGACCAAGGAAAATAAAGCTGGCTATAGGACGTTTTGGATCTTTCAGTCCAACACGATTACGTCGAATAGCACTAGCAATTTTATGAATAGCCTCGTCCTGACCAATTACTTTTGCTTTTAATTCTTCTTCGATCTTCATGAGTCGTTCGCTTTCATTCTGAGCAATGCGAGCAACAGGGATACCCGTCATCATAGCTACCACTTCAGCCACATCTTCTTCAGTTACAAGTTCACGATGCTGTGAGGCAATTTCATTCCAACGTTCATTGGCTTGCTCTAAAGCTTCAATTAGTTTCTTCTCCTTATCTCGCAATCTCGCTGCTTCTTCATAACGCTGAGCCTTAATTACTTCAGCCTTCTTTTCTCTTACTTCAGCAATCTGCTGTTCCAAATCAAGAACTTCCTGGGGCACATGAATGTTTTTCAAGTGAACTCTAGCTCCTGCTTCGTCCATTACATCAATAGCTTTGTCAGGAAGAGCCCTATCACTAATATAACGTTCACTTAAGGTAACACATGCTTCAATAGCCTCATCCGTATAGTAAACCAAATGATGATCTTCGTATCGTGATTTTATTTTCTTGAGAATCTGAATGGTTTCTTCAACAGTAGTTGGCTCAATTATGACTTTCTGGAAACGACGCTCTAGAGCCCCATCTTTTTCGATATAATTTCTATACTCATCTAAAGTTGTAGCACCAATACACTGAATTTCTCCACGGGCTAAAGCAGGCTTGAACATGTTGGATGCATCGAGAGAACCACTTGCTCCACCCGCCCCAACAATGGTATGTATTTCATCAATAAACAAAATAACATCTGGATTCTTTTCAAGCTCACTCAGCAAAGCCTTAACTCGTTCTTCAAATTGACCCCTATACTTCGTACCAGCTACAAGAGCTGCCAGGTCAAGCATAACAAGCCTTTTATTCTGCAAAATACGTGGCACTTTTCGTTCAGCAATGCGGATAGCCAACCCTTCGGCAATAGCAGACTTCCCTACGCCAGGCTCACCAATTAACACAGGATTATTTTTCTTTCTTCTACTTAAAATTTGAGCAATTCGCTCAAGTTCCCTCTCCCGACCCACGATAGGGTCTAGCTTATTTTCCATGGCAAGTCGAGTAAGATCTCTCCCAAAATTATCAAGCACAGGAGTTTTAGATTTAGTTTCCCCACTTTTGCGAGTTGACCCAGAAAACATGCTCCCCTCATCTTCATCATCATCCATGGAAAAAGAATCTTCAAAATCCATCTGCTTAGATTCTTTCTTTGTAAAATCAACATCACCAAATTGTTCATAATGTTTTCTCACTTGCGAATAAACATGAGCATAAGTAATTCCTTTTTCATTCAAGAGTTTTGCCACCACATTATTTCCTTCTTTTAAAATAGCTAGCAATAAATGTTCTGTTTCCACATAATTTGAACGGAAATCATGCGCTAAAAAAAGAGAAAGACGTACGATCTGATCAGCTTCACGAGAAATAGGGATAGAAGTTGAGGTTGTTCTTTTTACCTGTGTTCCTTCACTATTTTGTTGTACAATTTTTTCAATTTCCTTTTTTAATTGAACAAAATCCAGCTGATATCCACGTAAAATTTCAATAGCCAATCCTTTCCCTTCGCGAAGAAGACCTAAAAAAAGATGCTCTGTCATCAAATACTTACTCCCCAGTCTATGAGCTTCTTCGTTGCTGTAGTAAATAATTTCAATAAGCTGCTGTGAAAACTTAGCTTCCATATGAATAAATTTCTTTTACAAAAGTATAGTTTTTTTAGGAAAGAAATAACGATTTTGCTTAGCATCATTTGCTTTTCTATTTTTTTGTAATTTCGCATCGAATTTACAAATGGAGAGTGAGGATTTAAAATGAGTGAACAAGAAATCAAAGGCGAAAGAATAATAAAAATAAACATTGAAGAACAAATGAAGACGGCATACATCGATTACAGTATGTCCGTCATCGTCTCTCGAGCTCTTCCTGATGTACGCGACGGATTAAAACCTGTGCAACGTCGTGTTCTTTATGGAATGTATGAATTAGGCGTTCTTTCGTCTAAGCCTACCAAAAAGTCTGCTCGTATCGTTGGAGAAGTCCTTGGAAAATATCACCCTCACGGGGATAGTTCCGTGTACGATGCCATGGTTAGAATGGCTCAGGATTGGTCTTTGCGATATCCACTCATCGAAGGACAAGGTAACTTCGGCTCTATCGACGGTGATAATCCCGCTGCCATGCGTTATACTGAAGCCAGGCTGCAGAAAATTGCAGAAGAAATGCTTGCTGACATTGATAAAGAAACCGTCGACTTTCAATTAAACTTTGATGATACCTTGCAAGAGCCTACTGTTCTACCTGCTAAAGTGCCAAATCTTCTTATTAACGGCGCCAGTGGTATTGCTGTGGGTATGGCAACTAACATGCCTCCTCATAACCTGGGTGAAGTAGTAGATGGCCTCATAGCTTATATTGACAACCCTGAAATTACTATCGACGAACTCATGAAATACATCAAAGGACCTGATTTCCCAACAGGAGGCATCATCTATGGATATGAAGGTGTCAAAGAAGCTTATCACACAGGTCGAGGTAAGATCATCATTCGTGGCCAAGTTGATGCAGAAGAAATTCACGGAAAACCTTATCTCATCATAAAATCCATTCCCTATCAAGTCAACAAAGCTGAACTCATCAAAAAAATAGCTGACCTTGCGAGCGAAGAAAAAATTGAAGGAATTACTGACATTCGAGATGAAAGTGATAAATCAGGTATTCGCATTGTTCTTGAACTAAAAAAAGACGCTATTCCGAACGTCATCATCAATCAGCTCTATGTGCATTCCCCCTTACAATCAGCTTTTAATGTGAACAACATTGCTCTCGTCCACGGCCGCCCAATGCTTTTGAATTTAAAAGACCTACTTCGTTATTTCGTTGAACATCGTCACCAAGTTGTAGTTCGCAGAACACAATATGAGCTAAGAGAAGCAGAAAAAAGAGCTCACATTCTCGAAGGACTTCTCATAGCCCTCGACAACATTGATCGCGTTATAGAAATCCTCCGTTCTAGTGATACGGTCGAAACAGCCCGTGATAGGCTCATGCAAGAATTCAACTTGACTGACATACAAGCACGTGCCATCGTAGATATGCGGCTTCGTTCACTCATTGGACTAGAACGAGAAAAATTGCAACACGAATATCAAGATCTTTTGCAAAAAATTGAATGGTATAAACGTGTACTAGCAGAAGAACCTTTGCGGATGCAAATCATCAAAGATGAACTACTTGAACTCAAAGAAAAATTTGCCGATGAGCCTCGCACAGATATCGTATACCAAGCAGGTGAATTTAGAATAGAAGACACCATTCCCAACGAAACAGTTGTCATCACTATTTCTCAAAAAGGATATATTAAAAGAACTTACTTAAATGAATACCGCACTCAGAACCGCGGAGGAAAGGGACTAAAAGCCAGTGATGTTAAAGAGGAAGATGTTCTCGAACACCTTTACATCGCTTCTAACCACGATTATTTGCTTTTCTTTACACAGAAAGGAAAAGTTTACTGGTTACGAGTTTTTGAAATTCCAGAAGGAGGCCGAAACACAAAAGGAAGACCCGTACAAAACTTAATTGCTATCGACCCTGACGACAAAATCCAAGCTATTATTAATACAAAAGATTTGGCTGATCAGGATTACATAAAAAATAATTACATCATTCTTTGCACTGAACAGGGAATCATCAAAAAAACAAGTCTTGAAGCATATAGCCGTCCCAGACAAACTGGTATTATCGCAATCAATATCCGTCCAGAAGATACATTAATTCAAGCCGAACTAACGGATGGGAAAAGTGAAGTAATTATTGCAACCCGTAGTGGGCAAGCTATTCGTTTTAACGAAACTACTGTTCGCCCAATGGGACGAAATGCTACCGGCGTCAAAGCTATTACCTTACAAAACGAGCAAGATAAAGTTATTGGCATGGTATGTATACAAGATCCTCAAAGCCAAGTGCTGGTAGTATCTGAAAAAGGTTATGGAAAACGCTCACCTGTAGAAGACTATCGTATTACAAATCGAGGAGGAAAAGGGGTAAAAACCTTACAAATCACAGAAAAAACAGGAGCTCTCATAGCCATACATGCCGTTAAAGATGAAGATGAATTAATGATCATCAATACCAGTGGGACTGCTATTCGCATAAAAGTTAAAGATCTCCCCATCCAAGGCCGAGCAACACAAGGCGTCAAACTCCTTCAACTCAATGAAAATGATGCCATAGCCTCCGTTGCAAAAATTGTTTCTGAATAAAACGATGAATAAGTTTGGCAGTAAATTTGTAATCTTTAAAACAAATTGAACCTATATGAAAAAGCAATTTTTAAGTTTTGTTTTAATGTTGGTGGTATCCATTTTATGGAGCCAAAATCAATTTGTAGTTAGTGCATTCAACTACCTTCGTCAGGGGAAACTTGACAAAGCCTTACAGAATATTGAACCTGCAACAACTCACCATCAAACCATGAATCAAGCAAAAACATGGTTATATAGAGGTAACATTTATTTAGCTATTCATCTTACCAAAGAAGAAAAATATAAGAATCTTGCAGTCTCTCCACTTGACTCAGCTTTTGTAAGCTACGACAAAGCTCTGCAATTAGATCCTGAATTTTATATGCCAACAGTAGATCCCGCTTCACCTAAGATTGGTTTAAAATATGTAGCTGAAGAGTACTATAACCTTGGCGTCGATAAATATCAAAATAAAGATTTTCAAAGTGCTATCAAATATTTTGAATTAGCCAAGAAAGCTGAAACCAAGCGTGGTGCAGCTCAAGATTCTACCTCTACTTACAATGTTTCATGCTATAATATTGCTTTAGCAGCTCTTACCTTGAAAGATACTTCAACAACTATTAAAAATCTTAACGAGGTTATCAAAAATAAATTTAAAAATTTAAATGCATACATTCTTCTTTCGAACTTATATTTGTCGAAAAACGATACTTCAAATGCCAAAAAAATTATTAACCGAGGTCGCACAATCTTCCCTGACTCAGTTCCCATGCTAATTATTGAAATTAACTATTATTTGAAAAGCAACAATGTAAAAAAAGCTCAAGAAATTTTACAAAAAGCTATCCAAAAAGATCCCTCCAATCCAACTTTATACTATGCTATTGGTGCCAATTATGATAAACTTATTTCGACCATCACTAATCGTGAAGAAAAGGAAAGAATGATACAAGAAGCAATACATGCTTATCAAAAGGCCATTGAGCTAAAACCTAATTATTTCGATGCTATCTACAACTTAGGAGCTTTATATTTCAACTTAGGGGTTGAAGTTTATCAATACGCTTCCTCTCTACCCTACGATGCACAGGATGAATACGAAAAAGCCAAGGCTAAATATTTGGATTACTGGCAAAAAGCACTCCCCTACTTTGAGAAAGCTTTTGAATTAAATCCTAAGGAAACGAGTTTAATTGATGTTCTGTACAAACTTTACAACTATCTCCAGATGCCAGAAAAAGCTAAAAAAATGAAAGAATTAAAAGATTCTCTTAAACAATAATTTCAATTTTTTGTAATTTTGCAAAAAAAAGGAGCTAAACATATGATTATCGTACAATTAAAAGAAGGCGACACAATCGATAAAGCTTTAAAAAGGTTAAAAAGAAGATTTGAAAAAACAGGTTTAGTACGTGAATTACGTAGACGTCAACACTACATTAAACCTTCTGAAAGAAGAAGAGAAATGAGATCACGCGCTCTTTTTATCCAACGAATGATTTCGCAACAAAACAACAAGTAGATTTGTTTTTGAAAAAATTTGTACCTTTTACCCCGCCAAGTGGCGGGTAATTCTTTTTAAAATATGTTAATCGAAGTTTTCCTTGCTTATCTGCAAAAAGAAAAGCGATATTCTCACCATACTATTAAAGCTTATCGTACTGATCTTTTACAATTTCGACAATATCTCGAAGATCATTATCCCCAAGAAAATTTCTTAACTATAAAATCATTTGTCATCAGATCATGGCTCGCTGAACTTGCTTTTCAAAATATTTCCCCTACAACGCTTCGGAGAAAAAAAACAGCCATCACAACTTTCTATTCTTTTTTGCGTAAAAACAATTACATAACTAAAACTCCAGTGGTGGATGTTTCTTTACCCAAAAAATCCAATAAGCTTCCCAGCTACATAGATAAAAAACAAATAAGGAACATCATCAGTTGGTCATTAAATGAAACTACTCCGTATGAAACAGCTCGAGACTTAATGGTTTTTAAAACGCTATATGCAACAGGCATGCGAGTAAGTGAACTTATACATCTTTACATTGAAGATATCGATCTCTCAAAAAAGGAAATTAAAGTAACGGGTAAAAGAAACAAACAAAGAATAATTCCTGTGGATGACTCTTTTCTTGATGAAATTAAACTTTTCATATTAATAAGAAATAAAACATTTCCATCCATTTCTACACCTAATCTTTTTTTGACAAATCAAGGAAAACCATTATATCAACGGTTGATATACAGAATAGTTTCAGATTTTATTACCACTTACACCCATTCTTCTAAAAAAAATCCGCACTTACTTCGTCATACATTTGCGACACATTTACTTGAAGAAGGTGCAGACATCAATGCTATCAAAGAACTTTTAGGGCACGCAAGTTTAAATGCTACTCAGATTTACACACACGCCAATTTAGCACATCTTAAATCAATGTACGAAAAATTTCATCCAAAATCATAGGAGGGCAAGTATATGAAAGTAAAAATTAGTGCAGTTAATTTCAAGGCAGATGAAGATCTCAAAGCCTATGTAACAGAAAAAGTCGAGAAACTTTCTTTATATTACGAAAAAATCATAGAATCGGAAGTGATCTTAAAAGAAAGCAAATCCGATGATCAACAAGATAAAATCGTTGAAATAAAGCTTGTTGTTCCGGGCAATGATTTATTTGTCAAAAAACAATGTAAAACATACCAAGAAGCTATTGACCTTGCAGTAGATGCGTTAAAAAAGCAAATAACCAGGCATAAAGAGAAAAAAATGTAATTTTTTTAAAAAACATTTTGTAATTCGAAAAAAGTTTATAATTTTGCAAGCCCAATCATGTAAATGCATTTAAAAAATGCATGATATAAAGGGAAAGAAGCCGGTGTAGCTCAGTTGGTAGAGCAGCTGATTTGTAATCAGCTTGTCGGGGGTTCGAGTCCCTCCATCGGCTCGTTGAAATATACGGGGGGATACCAGAGTGGTCAAATGGGGCAGACTGTAAATCTGCTGGCGTATGCCTTCGGAGGTTCGAATCCTTCTCCCCCCACACAAGCGGACGTAGCTCATTTGGCAGAGCGAAAGCCTTCCAAGCTTTAGGTAGCGGGTTCGAATCCCGTCGTCCGCTCATAAGCCTTTGTAGCTCAGGGGTAGAGCACTTCCTTGGTAAGGAAGGGGTCGCGAGTTCAACTCTCGCCAAAGGCTCAAATGAAATGATAACAATTCATTAAAATTGAAACAAACATGGCAAAAGAAAAATTCGAACGCACGAAACCACACGTAAACATTGGTACGATTGGTCACATCGACCACGGTAAGACAACATTGACATCAGCTATTACTTTGGTGCTTTCAGAGAAAGGCTTAGCTCAGTATCGATCTTTCGACTCTATTGACAATGCTCCAGAAGAAAAGGAAAGAGGTATCACTATTAATACTGCTCACGTAGAATATGAAACAGAAAAGAGACATTATGCACACATCGACTGTCCGGGTCACGCTGACTACATTAAAAACATGGTTACAGGTGCTGCTCAAATGGACGGAGCAATTCTTGTTGTTGCTGCTACCGACGGTCCCATGCCTCAAACAAGAGAACACATCCTCTTGGCACGTCAGGTAGGTGTGCCTGCTATCGTTGTATTCATGAACAAAGTTGACTTAGTAGATGACCCGGAATTGTTAGACCTCGTTGAAATGGACGTACGTGACCTCCTCAATTTCTACGGATTTGATGGCAACAACGCTCCAGTTATCCGTGGTTCAGCATTAGGTGCTTTGAATAAAGAACCTAAGTGGGTAGAAAAGATTTTTGAACTCATGGACGCTGTTGATAATTACATACCATTACCCAAACGTGATATTGACAAAGATTTCTTAATGCCGATTGAAGACGTATTCTCTATTACAGGTCGCGGTACAGTTGCTACCGGAAGAATAGAAACGGGTGCTATTACAGTAGGTGAACCTGTTGAAATCATTGGCTTTGGCCATATTTTGAAATCAGTTGTTACTGGTGTTGAAATGTTCAGAAAAATTTTGGATCGTGGTGAAGCTGGTGATAACGTAGGTTTACTACTCCGTGGAATTGAAAAAACGGATATTCGCCGCGGTATGGTTGTAGCAAAACCTGGAACCATAAAACCACATAAATCATTTAAAGCAGAAGTTGTTACTTTGACCAAAGAAGAAGGTGGTAGACATACTCCTTTTACCAATGGTTATCGTCCCCAGTTCTATTTCAGAACAACTGATGTAACTGGAGAAATTACCCTTCCTGAAGGGGTCAAGATGGTAATGCCTGGTGACCACGTTAGCATTACTGTTAACTTGATCACTGAAGTAGCTATGGATAAAGGTCTCCGTTTTGCAATTCGTGAAGGCGGTAGGACCGTTGGAGCAGGCCAAGTAACTGAAATTCTTGATTAAAAATAATGGTGTTACGGGTGTAGCTCAATTGGTAGAGCGACGGTCTCCAAAACCGTAGGCTGTGGGTTCGATTCCTACCACCCGTGCAAAAATAAAAAAATGAAAAAAATAGTAGCTTACATACAGGAAACTTATAACGAGATGGTTTATAAAGTTTCTTGGCCAACATGGAATGAACTTATGGATAGTGCCATCGTTGTTTCAATTGCTTCACTAATTCTTGCTGTTGTTGTTCTTACCATTGATGTAACATTTAAATACGGACTTGAATTAATTTATAGCCTATTTTAAACGAAGGAGGCGAGTGGCAATGACAGAGGAAGCTAAACAATGGTATGTCCTGAGGGTGACAAGTGGAGCAGAAAAAAAAGTAAAGCAATATATTGAAAATGAAATAACTCGCAAAGGGTTACAAGATAAAATTTTTCAAGTACTTATTTCTACTGAAAAGGTCTTTCAAACAAGAAATGGGAAAAAAATTATAAAGGAAAGAAATTTTTTCCCAGGTTATATATTAATTGAGGCTATTCTTGAACCTGAAATCATAGATACTATAAGAGAAATTCCAGGAGTGTATGGCTTTCTTGGTACGGGAGGAACTCCTACACCTATGCGTCCAGCTGAAGTAAAGAGAATTTTAGGGAAAGTCGATGAATTAGCCTTAAAGGGAGAAGAGCTTTACGAATCTTTTGTTGTTGGAGAAAGTGTGAAAATTATTGATGGACCATTTACTAATTTTATAGGTACTATCGAGGAAATTAATGAAGAAAAGAAGAAACTTAAAGTTATGGTAAAACTTTTTGGGAGAAAAACTCCTGTTGAATTAAGTTTTTCTCAAGTTGAAAAGGAATATTAAAAATATACACATCAATGGCTAAAGAAGTTGCTGGTATTATTAAATTACAAATCAAAGGAGGAGCAGCCAATCCTTCGCCTCCGGTAGGGCCTGCCTTAGGAGCTAAGGGCGTGAACATCATGGAATTTTGCAAGCAGTTCAACGCTCGTACTCAGGATAAAGCAGGTAAATTAATTCCTGTCGTTATAACTGTTTATAAAGACAAGTCTTTTGATTTCATTGTTAAAAATCCTCCAGTAGCTGTTCAATTAATGGAAGCAGCTAAGATATCCAAAGGTTCGGGTGAACCCAACCGAAAAAAAGTTGGAAAAGTAACATGGGATCAAGTACGAGCAATTGCTGAAGAAAAAATGAGCGACCTTAATTGTTTTACCATTGAATCAGCAATGAAAATGGTTGCTGGAACAGCTAGAAGCATGGGTATAACCATTGAAGGAGAACCTCCTTTTCAATTAAAATAATAATCATATGGCACGAATACCAAAAAAACGTCGAAACGTCCTAGCTAAATACAATAAAAACGCACTCTATCCATTATCAGAAGCATGTAAGTTGGTGAAAGACATCACCTATACTAATTTTGATGCTTCAGTAGACCTTGATGTAAGACTTAGTGTAGATCCTAAAAAATCTAATCAAATGGTGAGAGGTACCGTGACGCTTCCACACGGTACTGGCAAAACCGTCCGAGTACTAGTGCTTTGCACGCCCGACAAAGAAGAAGAAGCTAAACAAGCTGGTGCTGACTATGTAGGACTTGATGAATATATCGAAAAAATCAAAGGAGGGTGGACGGACGTTGACATCATCATCACCACACCGAATGTAATGCCAAAGCTCGGACCGTTGGGTAAAATTTTAGGACCACGTGGACTTATGCCTAACCCCAAAACAGGCACTGTAACGATGGATGTTGCCAAAGCTGTAAAAGATGTTAAAGCTGGTAAAATTGACTTTAAAGTCGATAAATACGGAATTATTCATGCAAGCATCGGAAGAGTATCTTTCGATCCCAAGAAACTAGAAGAAAACGCTCGTGAATTACTTTCAACAATTATTAAACTTCGTCCCCCAGCTGCTAAAGGGACTTACTTGAAAAGCATTCACATGTCAAGCACCATGAGCCCAAGTATTAAAATTGATACCAAGAGCGTTACAAGTTAATTGTCAAAAAATTAATCCATGAGAACAAGAGAAGAAAAAAGTAAAATTATTGCAGAACTAACAGAATTACTAAAAAAAACTGAAAATTTTTATTTAGCAGATATAAGTGGACTCAACGCAGCACAAACGCAACAATTGCGAAAACTTTGCTTTAATAAGAATGTCAAATTAACTGTTGTTAAAAATACTCTTCTAAAAAAAGCTTTTCAACAATCAGGTAAAAATCTCGATGAACTCATGCCCTTACTGAATGGGTCAACTTCATTAATGATCTCCGAAGCACCCAAAGCCCCTGCACAAGTTATAAAAGAATTCAGAAAAAAAGCAGACAAACCTATTTTGAAAGGGGCTTATGTAATGGAAATGATCGTTGTAGGAGACAACCAACTTGATTTCTTAATGAACCTCAAAACTAAGAATGAACTCATTGCAGATGTTGTACTAGCTTTACAATCACCTATGAACAAACTATTATCCACATTGCAAACCAACGTAAGTAATATTGCAGGTGTTTTAAAAACCCTTGCCGAAAAAAAATCATCATAATTGTTAAACCAAAAAATAAATAACAATGGCCGACATTAAAGCCTTAGCTGAACAATTGGTAAATCTTACCGTAAAGGAAGTTAACGAACTTCTCGAAGTTTTAAAAAATGAGTATGGTATCGAACCAGCAGCAGCACCTGTTGCTATGGTTGCTGGCGGAGCAACAGCTGCAGCAGCTGAACCCGCTGAAGAAAAAACAGAATTCGACGTTATTCTCAAAAGTGCTGGTCCCAACAAATTAAATGTTGTTAAACTTGTTAAAGAAATGACCAGCCTTGGCTTAAAAGAAGCAAAGGAATTGGTTGACTCTGCTCCAAAGCCCATCAAGGAAAAAATCAGCAAGAACGAAGCTGAAGCTCTTAAAAAGACCCTTGAAGAAGCTGGAGCTGAAGTTGAAATCAAGTAATTCATTTTTCGTTTTTTACATACCAAAAGACCTCATCCATAGGTTGGGGTCTTTTTCCTTATTGGTAATCAAATAAAAAAAAACAACAAACGTGGCATCCAAAAGAATATCGTTTGCAAAAACAAAGCCAGCAGAATATCCAGATTTTCTGGAAATTCAAATTAAGTCTTTTAAGAATTTTTTTCAATTAGAAACAACCCCAGACCAAAGAAAAAACGAAGGACTTTTCAAAGTCTTTAAGGAAAACTTTCCTATTACCGATACAAGAAACAACTTTGTTCTCGAATTTATTGATTATTACATAGATCCACCACGATACACCGAAAGAGAATGTATTGAAAGAGGTTTAACTTACGCTGTCCCTTTAAAAGCAAAGTTATCTCTTTCTTGTACAGACCCAGAACACGAAGATTTTGAAACAACGACGCAAGATGTATATTTAGGCATGATCCCTTACATGACAAGTAAGGGAACTTTTATTATAAATGGCGCAGAGCGTGTAATTGTTTCACAGTTACACCGTAGCCCTGGAGTTTTCTTCGGAACAAGTAGACACCCTAATGGATCACTTATTTATTCCGCGCGAATCATCCCTTTGAAGGGTTCGTGGATGGAATTCGCCACTGATATTCACAATGTAATGTATGCTTACATTGAAAGAAAAAAGAAAATACCCGTCACTACCCTACTCCGTGCTCTTGGTTTCGAAACAGATAAACAAATTCTTGAAATTTTCGATCTAGCCGAAGAAGTAAAGGTTTCTAGAGCAAATTTAAAGAAGGAACTAGGAAGAAAATTAGCAGCACGCGTTGTAAAAACTTGGTTTGAAGACATTGTTGACGAAGACACTGGTGAATTAATTACCATTGAACGAACAGAGGTACTCATCGAACGTAATACCATTCTAGAAGAAAAACACATTGATATAATTCTTGAAAGTGGCGTAAAAACCATCCTGCTGCATGCTCAAAACAGCGCTGAATATAGCGTGATTTTCAACACATTAGATAAAGATCCCGCCAATAATCAAAGAGAAGCTCTCTCCTACATTTATCAACAACTTAAAAATACTGAGCCACCAGATGATGAAACCGCTCGTGGTACATTAGAAAAATTATTCTTCTCAGACAAGCGTTACGATCTCGGTGAAGTTGGAAGATATCGAATCAATAAAAAACTGGGACGCAAGACCGATGATCTTGATCAGCGTGTTTTAACCAAGGAAGATATCATTGACATTATTAAATACCTCATCCAATTAATCAATAGCAAAGCTGAAGTCGATGACATTGATCATCTAAGCAATCGTCGTGTACGTACTGTAGGCGAACAGCTTTATGTTCAATTTGGAGTTGGACTAGCACGTATGGCAAAAACCATACGTGAACGTATGAATGTACGTGATAATGAAGTATTTACCCCCATCGACCTCATAAACGCAAAAACCCTCTCTTCAGTTATCAACTCATTCTTTGGGACGAACCAGCTATCTCAATTCATGGATCAAACCAACCCACTTTCTGAATTAACTCATAAACGAAGAATTTCTGCCTTAGGTCCTGGTGGATTAACACGTGAACACGCAGGATTTGAAGTGCGTGACGTTCACTTCACACACTATGGACGTCTCTGCCCAATCGAAACTCCAGAAGGTCCCAATATTGGTCTAATTTCTTCTCTTTGCGTTTACGCAAAAGTAAACGAACTTGGTTTTATCGAAACTCCCTATAGAAAAGTGATTAACGGAAAAGTTGATTTGACCTCTCCCCCAACATATTTCTTTGCAGAAGATGAAGAAGATAAAAAAATTGCTCAAGCTAATACACCTTATGACGAACAAGGTAACATTCTCGTCGATAAAGTTAAGGTTCGCTACATGGCAGACTATCCTATTGTTAACAAAGAAGAAATTGACCTCATCGATGTTGCTACAAACCAAATAGCTTCCATCTCCGCATCACTTATTCCTTTCCTCGAACACGATGATGCTAACCGTGCTTTGATGGGTTCTAACATGATGCGTCAAGCTGTTCCTCTCATTCGTCCTGAAACTCCAATCGTTGCAACTGGCCTTGAAGCTCGTGTGGCTCAAGATAGCAAAGTACTTATTAATGCTGAATACGACGGTGTAGTTGAATATGTTGATGCTCGAAAAATCACCATTCGCTATGATAGATCAGATATTGAAAGACTCATTTCCTTTGATGAAGACATAAAAACTTACGAACTTACTAAGTTTACAAAAACCAATCAAAATACCATTATTAACTTAAAACCAATTGTCAAGAAAGGCGATCGAGTTTCAAAAGGTCAAGTCCTTTGTGAAGGTTATGCTACGGCTGAAGGAGAACTAGCACTAGGTCGAAATCTTCTTGTAGCCTTCATGCCATGGAAAGGTTACAATTTTGAAGATGCTATTGTAATTTCTGAACGAGTTTTAAAAGAAGACCTTTTTACATCTATTCATATTGATGAATTTTCTATGGAAGTCCGTGAAACAAAACACGGATATGAAGAACTCACGAACGACATTCCAAATGTTAGTTCAGAAGCACTTAAAAATCTTGATAACAATGGTCTTATCCGCATAGGAGCTGAAGTAAAAGAAGGTGATATTCTGATAGGGAAGATAACTCCCAAAGGAGAAGTTGATCCAACCCCTGAAGAAAAACTTTTACGCGCTATTTTTGGCGATAAAGCAGGCGATGTAAAAGATGCTTCTCTTAAAGCTCCTCCGGGACTCAAAGGAGTCGTTATTGATAAAAAACTCTATAGCATAGCTTTCAAAGATAGAAAAAATAAAGCTAAAGAAGAATTGCTGATTAAACAATTGGAAAGCGAGTTTGAAAAGAACGTTAAAGAACTTCGCAAAAAACTTATTGAAAAGTTACTATTACTCATCGATGGTAAAACATCTCAAGGTGTCTATACAAAATTCAAACAACTGATAGTTCCGAAAGGGGTTAAGTTTTCAGCAAAAGTTATCAATAAGATAGGTGATTTTCTTGATCTCAACCCGTATAACTGGACGGATGATGAACAAACTAACAAATGGATTGTTCAATTGCTACATAATTACGAAATTAAATATAAAGAACATCTTGGACAATTGCAGCGCAGCAAGTTTACCATTCAAGTTGGAGATGAATTGCCTGCTGGTATTGTAAAATTAGCTAAAGTTTACGTAGCTACAAAACGTAAATTGCGTGTAGGTGATAAAATGGCAGGTCGTCACGGAAACAAAGGTATTGTCTCTAAAATCGTCCGTGAAGAAGATATGCCATACCTTGAAGATGGCACACCCGTCGATATTGTGCTTAATCCTCTGGGTGTTCCCAGCCGAATGAACTTAGGTCAAATTTATGAAACCATTCTCGGTTGGGCTGGTAAAAAATTAGGTGTGAAATTCGAAACACCAATTTTTGATGGAGCAACGTTAGATGAAATTAACGAATATCTAAAGAAAGCAGGTCTACCAGAAAATGGCCAAGTCTACCTCTACGATGGAGAAACAGGTGATAAGTTTGACCAACCAGCAACCGTAGGTGTTATTTATATGATGAAACTCCATCACCTTGTGGACGATAAGATGCATGCTCGTAGCATCGGTCCTTACTCTCTGATCACGCAACAACCTCTCGGTGGTAAAGCTCAATTTGGTGGTCAACGATTTGGTGAAATGGAAGTTTGGGCTCTCGAAGCTTATGGAGCAGCTTATACCTTACGTGAAATGCTTACCATTAAATCCGACGATGTGGTCGGTAGGGCTAAAGCTTACGAAGCAATAGTCAAAGGTGAAAACATAGGAGAAATAGGTGTCCCCGAATCATTTAACGTTCTTGTAAATGAAATGCGAGGACTCGGTTTAAATGTAACATTTGAATAATCATTAACATATGGCATTCAGAAAAGAACCAAGCATTAAAAGCAATTATTCAAGCATTATTATAAGTCTGGCTTCACCAGAAAAAATTCTAGAAATGTCTCACGGTGAAGTCACAAAACCAGAAACAATAAATTATCGTACCTACAAACCAGAAAGAGATGGTCTTTTCTGCGAAAAAATTTTTGGACCCGTAAAAGACTACGAATGTGCTTGCGGTAAATACAAAAGAATTCGCTACAAAGGTATTGTTTGTGATCGATGTGGTGTAGAAGTAACCGAAAAGAAGGTTCGTCGTGAAAGAATGGGGCATATTACTTTGACTGTCCCTGTTGCTCATATTTGGTTCTTTAGATCTTTGCCCAATAAAATAGCATTAACACTTGGATTACCAGGTAAAAAAGTTGAACAAATCATTTACTATGAACGCTATGTTATCATTAATCCAGGCATCATGGCCCAAGAGGGCTACAAGGAAATGGACTTATTAACTGAAGAAGAATATCAAAAAATACTAGACTCACTCCCAAAAGATAACCAACTTCTTGACGATAAAGATCCCAACAAGTTTATTGCTAAAATGGGTGCCGAAGCATTGTATGATTTACTGGCTAAAATTGACCTAAACAAACTTGCAAGCGAACTTCGCTTAGCTGCTAACAAAGAAACATCAACACAAAAGAAAATTGAGATCTTAAAACGACTTCAAATTATTGAATCTTTCCGCGAAGGTAACACCCGTATACCAAATCGCCCAGAATGGATGATTTTAAAAGTTATCCCCGTTATTCCCCCAGATCTCAGACCTCTTGTACCACTAGATGGTGGTCGTTTTGCATCTTCAGATTTAAACGACCTTTATCGTCGTGTCATTATTCGAAACAACCGATTAAAAAAACTTATTGAAATAAAAGCTCCTGACATCATTCTAAAGAATGAAAAACGTATGCTTCAAGAAGCTGTAGATGCTTTGTTTGATAACACTCGTAAGGTAACTGCTGTCAAATCTGAATCCAATAGACCACTCAAATCTCTAGCAGATAGCTTAAAAGGTAAACAAGGACGATTTAGACAAAATCTTCTAGGGAAACGCGTTGACTACTCAGGTCGTTCGGTTATTGTTGTGGGACCTGAATTAAAAATGAACGAATGCGGTTTGCCCAAAGAAATGGCTGCCGAACTTTTTAAACCTTTTATCATACGCCGATTGCTCGAACGTGGAATTGTTAAGACTGTTAAAGTTGCCAAAAAAGTAGTAGAACGAAAAGACCCAGTTATTTGGGAAATTCTTGAAAATGTATTACAAGGGCACCCTGTATTACTCAACCGAGCTCCTACCCTTCACAGATTAAGTATTCAAGCTTTCCAACCAAAACTCATTGAAGGTAGAGCTATCCAACTCCACCCACTCGTATGTACAGCTTTTAACGCTGACTTCGACGGAGACCAGATGGCTGTTCATGTTCCTCTCACACATGAAGCTATACTTGAAGCTCAAATGTTAATGCTTTCAACACATAATATTCTCAACCCTGCTAATGGTGCTCCCATTGCTGTTCCCTCCCAAGATATGGTTCTCGGCCTCTATTACATGACAAAAGGTAGACGTAGTACTCCAGAAAAACCTATAAAAGGTGAAGGTCTGGTTTGTTATTCCCCCGAAGAAGTTATTATCGCCTACAACGAAAAGAAAGCTGATTTACATGCTTATATAAAAGTAAGAATTACTCAGCCTGATGGCACAACAGAAATGATTGAAACGACAGTCGGTCGCGTCCTATTCAATCAAGTTGTTCCTAAACAAATCCCCTTTATTAACACTGTTCTCACCAAGAAAGCATTACGAGATATCATCGCTGATGTTTTGAAAAAAACGGATACAGTTACTACCGCAAAATTCTTAGACGACATAAAAGATCTTGGTTTTTACATGGCATTTAAGGGAGGTCTATCTTTCAACTTAGGCGCTTTAATTATCCCACCTGAAAAAGAAAAACTCATTCAAGAAGCAAATGAAGCTGTTCAACAAATTATGGATAACTATAACATGGGTCTCATCACCAACAATGAACGATACAATCAGGTAATCGATGAATGGACCCATGCAAACAATCAATTAACTAAATATGTGATTGAACACCTCTCAAAAGATAACGATGGATTTAATCCCGTCTACATGATGCTCGATTCCGGAGCTCGTGGTTCAAAAGAACAAATTCGTCAGCTCTGTGGAATGCGTGGTCTTATGGCTAAACCTCAAAGATCAGGCTCTACGGGTGGTGAAATTATTGAAAACCCCATTTTAGCAAATTTCAAAGAAGGGCTCTCCGTTCTTGAGTATTTTATTTCAACTCACGGTGCGCGTAAGGGTCTTGCTGATACTGCTCTCAAAACAGCAGATGCTGGATACCTCACTCGCCGTCTTGTAGACGTTGCACAAGATGTAGTAATTACGGAAGAAGACTGTGGAACTTTGCGTGGTATAACCATCAGAGCTCTGAAAAAGAATGAAGAAATTGTAGAACCTCTTTTTGATAGGATTTTAGGGCGTGTTACCCTTTATGATGTCACCCATCCAGAAACAGGAGAAATCCTAGTACCAGAAGGTACTGAAATCAACGAAGAGTATGCTCAAAAAATCGTGGATGCTGGTATAGAGGAAGTAGAAATACGCTCGGTTTTAACCTGTGAATCTAAGCATGGTGTATGTGCTAAATGCTACGGTCGAAATCTGGCTACAGGAAAATTGGTTCAAATCGGCGAAGCTGTTGGTATAATTGCTGCTCAATCTATCGGTGAACCGGGTACCCAGCTTACACTCCGTACTTTCCACATCGGTGGTGCCGTTACCAACATTTCCATCGAAGACCGAATCCTTGCTAAATACGATGGAATTATCGAGTTTGAAGAACTTCGTTATGTAGAAACCACCAATGACCGAGGCGAAAAAGTAAAGCGTGTAATGGGGCGTTCAGCTGAAATGCACATTCGAAACCCCAAAACAAAAGCAATCCTACAAAGTGCTCACATTCCCTATGGTGCTTTTCTCTATGTCGATGATGAACAGGAAATTCAAAAAGGAACCCTCATTTGTGAATGGGATAATTACAACGCTCTTATCATCTCAGAAGTTTCTGGAAAAGTAAGCTTTGAAGATATCATTGAAAATGTAACATATAAGGTAGAATCTGATGAACAAACAGGTCTAGAAGAAAAAGTTATCATTGAAAGCCGTCAAAAAGCACGTCTCCCAGCTATAAAAATTCTCTCCTCCACCAAAGAAGAACTTAAACGTTATGACTTGCCTGTGGGAGCTCACATTGTTGTCAACGAGGGTGAACACGTTAAAGAAGGTCAAGTACTTGCTAAAATTCCTCGTATCTTTGGTAAAGCAGGTGATATCACAGGAGGTCTCCCACGAGTTACTGAACTCTTTGAAGCTCGAAACCCGTCAGATCCCGCTGTTATAGCTGAAATAGATGGATTTGTATCTTTCGGCCCAAAAATCAAGCGTGGAAATAAGGAAGTAATCATCACTTCTAAAACTGGAGAACGCAAGGTTTATCTAATTCCTACAACAAAACAAATTCTTGCTCAAGAAAACGATTTCGTACGAGCAGGAACTCCTCTTTCTGATGGAGAAATTTCTCCACAATCCATCCTAGAAATCAAAGGGCCTAAAGCCGTACAAGAATACCTAGTAAACGAAATACAAGAAGTCTATCGTCTCCAAGGTGTAAAAATCAATGACAAACACTTTGAAATCATTGTTCGACAAATGATGAGAAAGGTTGAAATTGTCGATCCAGGAGATACTCGCTTCCTTGAAGGTGAAATAGTTAACAAAACTGCTTTCCAAGAAGAAAACGATCGCATTTTCAACATGAAATTTGTCGAAGATCCTGGTGATAGCGAAAATGTGAGAGCAGGTGAATTGATTACAGCTCGCAAACTTCGTGAAGAAAATTCGTTGCTAAAGAGAAAAGATAAGCGTCTTATCGTAGCTCGAGATGCAAAACCTGCTACCGCAAAGCAAATTTTACAAGGTATTACACGTGCTGCTCTTCAAACAGAATCGGTTCTTTCAGCTGCATCTTTCCAAGAAACTACTAAAGTGCTTACCGAAGCTGCCATCGCTGCTAAGCGTGATAACTTGCTAGGTCTAAAAGAAAATGTAATCGTAGGACACCTTATTCCTGCTGGAACAGGTCTGCGTAAATATGATAATCTGATTGTAAGTTCTTTGGAAGAATACATGTCTTTCATGGCTTCTAAAGAAAGCATTGAAAATTAAAAATATTCCCTTATGGAAAACAAAAAAAACGAAAACGAAATCAATATAGAACTTCCAGCTGATGTTGCTGAAGGTACATACTCAAACCTAGCGATCATTTCTCATTCTTTTGCAGAATTTATCATTGACTTCGTAAACATCATGCCCGGAATGCCCAAAGCAAAAGTAAAAGCAAGAATAATAATGACCCCCCAACATGCTAAAAGATTAATGCTAGCTTTAGCTGAAAATATCTCAAAATTCGAAGCTGTATTTGGTGAAATTAAAGACACCAATGTCCCTCCGCCCAATTTTAAAATGGATAATACTGCAGACGCATAATTTAAAAAAGGCTGTCAAGATTATTTGGCAGCCTTTTTTTAAGCTTAAAAAAAATTTAAAAATAAATACCCTCTGTTTTCGTTTGTTTATGTACGCTTAAGAAAGTATTAAAAAAATGCCTCTTTTAGTATTTTTTTTGATTTTAATGAGTATTCATAATGTGTTTGCGCAAACATATCAACCAGAAAATTTACCTCGCTTTGACAATCATCCAATACATTTTGGCTTTATCATAGGGTTAAACCAAATGAACTTTTCGCTTAAGCGAAAACCTATTAAACCTCAGGTAGATTCTGTAAAATCCATTATCCCTCACCCACAACAAGGGTTTCAAATTACCATCATAAGTGATCTGAGACTTTCAAATAATGCTAACATACGTTTCTATCCTGGGCTTTCTTTTGGAGAACGTCAACTTTTTTATCAAATTCATTATTCATATGATGATTCTACTCATTTAGTAACAAAAAGAGCTGAATCCGCTTTCCTTGATTTCCCCATTCTATTAAAATACAAAACAGACAGAATCGTTAATTTTCGTGCATATATCCTGACCGGTGTAAAATATAGCTACGATCTCCTCTCTCAATCTAAAAAAAAACAAGTTGACGAGAATATCATAAAAATAAAACCGCACGATTTCACCATAGACGGTGGCGTTGGGGTGGAATTTTATCTCGAATATTTTAAATTTGGTATTGAACTCCGCACCTCTTTTGGAGTAGTCAATGTTCTTAAAAAAGAAAATACACCGTTTGCTCTAAGTATCGACTACCTTCGCTCAAAAATGACTTGGTTATCTTTTACTTTTGAATAAAAAATCTCAATGGAAGGTTGCTTTTTCTTTCTTTTTGGAAACAAGATTTTCCCACGCTTCTGTTGGTTCAATCCCACTCGCTTCAAAAAGACGTATAACTTCATCTACTTCTTCAGGCAAATTGGCTTTTTTAAGGAGAGTGATAAAAGTACTCCTTGAGGGAGAAATTTGATAATTTTTCATTGTGTGGAAGAAAGACAAAGCATTATCGAAATTTTGTGCGTGAGCAATCATCGTTGCAAAGGTAATTTCATCGGGTTCTAGCCCATTTTCTAACATTTCAGCTAGCAACTCAGATTTAATTGAATCATTTTGCGTTATACTCATCAATGCATTGTAGGTCTTGTTATTCAGCTTAATTTTTTTCTTAGAAACTATGCGAATAATTTCTCTAGCTTGTCCCAGACTTTGACAGAAAGTAATCAAACTATTTAAAGTGACAATGTTAGGTCGAATTTTTTCTTTTTCAAGTTCAAAATAAAATTTAGCTGCATTCAGGTAGCTTGCCGAAAGCGAAATCAACGTATTATAAGTAGTCACATCTTTACGAATTTTATACTTTTTGTATAAACTCAAAACTTTTTCTGCATCCCTAAGTGTTGTACACACCTGTAAATGTGCATTGAGAATATCAACATTTGGAATTAATCCCTGACTGGTATAAAACCGATGAATGTCTAGGGATTTTTGGTAGGCAGTAAGTGGGTCTAATTGCTTTTGTTTTACTTGATCGCGAACCTGCCTAAGTTCATCACGCCATTTTATTTTCTCGTCTTGATACATGAGCTCCATAATTTTATGGTTTTTTGGGTACTTTACTAGTTTATTGCAACATACAAAAATACGATTTATTTGTTTGTTTTTTCCTCTTTTTTTATTTTATTCCATACATCGTCCATCTCACCTAGTGAGGAATTAACTATAGATTTTCCCTCATCATTTAAACGAATTTCTAATTCTTTAAAGCGCTGTATAAATTTTTTATTAGTTTGTTCCAGAGCTTCCTCAGGATCTATAGATAAAAATCGAGCTAAATTGATGACGGAAAACAGAAGATCACCTAACTCCTCTTTTATCTTATCTCGGTCGTTATTTTTTATCTCCTCCTTAAGTTCTTGAAATTCTTCCTGCACTTTGTTTAAAACATCCTGGACATCACTCCAATCAAAACCCACTGAAGAAACTTTTTCCTGTACTCGATAAGCTTTGTTGATGGGAGGTAAGCTTCGAGGAATGCCTTCCAAAACACTTTTTTTCCCTTCAGTTAACTTAATTTTTTCCCAATTTTCCAGAACATCTTTTTCATCTTTTACCGCTACCGTCCCAAATACATGCGGATGCCTGCGAATGAGTTTCCTATTGATTTCATCCAGCACATCGGCAATATCAAAAAGATCATTTTCTTTAGCAAGACTAGCATAAAAAACAACATGCATAATAATATCCCCAAGTTCTTCTTTTAAACCATCATAATCCTTTTCAAGAATGGTTTCACTTAGCTCGAAAACTTCTTCAATGGTTAAATGTCGCAAAGTTTCGAAAGTTTGCTTCTTGTCCCAGGGACATTCGCGTCTTAACCGTTCAATGACGTTAAGAAGCTCTTCAAATTCTCTTTGTGAACTCTTTTTCATACCATCAATAAGCTCTAGCAAATGCAACTCTACGTTTAGAAGGTTTCCCCGTTAAAATACATTTTCCTTCTTCTTCAGGTTGATCGAAAGGAATAACACGGATGGTAGCTTTCGTTTTTTCTTTGATTAATTGCTCTGTTTCCTGTGTTCCATCCCAATGAGCCATTACAAAGCCTCCCCGATCCAAAGCTCGTTCAAAATCTTCCCACTTATCTACATAATGAGTATTTTCTTCTCTAAATTTCAACGCTTTTTCATAAAGATTTTTCTGGATATCCGTCAAGATAAGCATAACACGTTCAACCAAATGTTGAGATGGAACAACTTCCTTAGTCAACTCATCTCGTCTGGCAATTTCAATGGTTTGATTTTCGACATCTCTATAACCAATAGAAATTCGGACAGGAATACCTTTAGCTTCGTAGTGAGCATATTTCCACCCTGGAGTTCGAGTATCATCATCATCCACAATTATTGGAATACCTGCACTTTTGAGCTCGTCAGCCAACTTATGAAGATAATTTTTTATTTCGGAAGTTTGTTCTTCCTTTTTAAAAATAGGCACAAAAACAACCTGATAAGGAGCTAATGCAGGAGGTAAAACAAGTCCCCGATCGTCTCCATGTGTCATGATAAGTGCCCCAATTAAACGGGTCGACACACCCCAAGATGTTGCCCAAACATATTCTCGAGTATTGTCTTTCGTCAAAAAAGTTACATCAAAAGCTCTAGCAAAATTTTGCCCTAAAAAATGCGATGTTCCAACTTGAAGAGCTTTTCCATCTTTCATTAAGGCCTCAATGCTGAAAGTTTCTTGAGCGCCAGCAAAGCGTTCGTTAGGAGATTTGTATCCTTTCAATACAGGCATGGCCATCCAATTTTCAGCAAAATCAGCATACACTTCAAGCATCTTTCTTGCTTCTTCCATTGCTTCTTCAGCGGTTGCATGAGCTGTATGCCCTTCTTGCCACAAAAATTCAGTCGTTCGCAAAAAAGGTCGTGTTCTCATTTCCCAACGAACCACATTTGCCCATTGATTAATGAGTATAGGTAAATCCCTGTACGATTGTATCCAGCGACGATAGGTATCCCAAATAATGGTTTCTGATGTAGGTCTAACAATCAATTCCTCTTCAAGTTTTGCTTCATCATCTACCACCACTCCTTTGCCATCCGGAGAATTTTTTAAACGATAATGCGTAACTACAGCACATTCTTTTGCAAAACCTTCCACATGTTGAGCCTCTCGAGTAAAAAACGATTTTGGAATAAACAATGGGAAATATGCATTTACATGTCCCGTCTCTTTAAATTTTCGATCCAATACATCCCGAATTTTCTCCCAAAGAGCGTATCCATAAGGTTTTATCACCATGCATCCATGAACAGGTGAATTCTCAGCAAGTTCTGCCTGTTCTATTACATCTAGATACCATTGTGAATAATTCTCCTTTTGCGATGTAATTTTCTCTGCCATTTTGGTATAATATTTGTTAAATTTCTGCAAAAATATTAAAAAAAGGAGGATACACCATGAAAACAAAAAAATTTACCCCCTTTATTTTAAGTATAATGTTAGCCATGATTACGAGTTGCACAATTAACAAATACTACACGACCAATTACCTTGAATATGATGACGTATATTCTAACCCTAAAACATCAAAGGTAGTTCCACAAAACAACCTAGCTAATACTCCATCCACTACATATAACAATGAACCATCCAGGCCAAACCAATCTTACGACCAAAATGCAGATTACAATACTCAAAACAACACGAATTCCGCTCCCCAAAGCAGCACAGAAACTTATACTGATAAAAACGGCAATACTTACATCACTAACAATTATTACTATGGTGATTATTACGATTACGAATATTCAGCTCGTTTAAAACGCTTTTACAGTGATGTTTATTTTGATTACTTTGATCCTTTCTACACCAATCTGTATTGGTACACATTCAATCCCTATTATTTTGGCATCTCTATTTACTACACATCTTGGTGGTGGTATAGACCTCATCATCACTGGTACTGGGGATGGGGATGGTATTATCCCTATTACCACTATTATGGATGGGGTTACCCATCAGGCTATTATTGGGGATGGCAGCATGGTTACTGGAATGGCTACTACAATGGTTATTGGAATGGGTACCATAATGGATATTGGGACGGTTATTATGATGCTCTTTATGGCACATCGTATTATTACTACAATAGTTATGATCTTTATTCCAGCAATCCTGTTTATTACGGACCTCGTGAAAACCACACAGGAGGTTCTTATCTCAAGCCATCATCCGCATCACAGGGGGGGAATACAGGAAAATTTAGCTCGTTTGGTGAAAGGTACGAACAAGCTATAGCACGAGGCGAAATTACAAACACCTATGGTATTTCAGCTTCGAAATTTGTAAACCGACCTGTAACACAAACCTCATCAAGCACTGATTTGCCAACCAATTCCTCTATTAACAAACCCTCTTCATTGCAAATTAATACCCAAAATAATGTCTCAAGACCCATACAAAATGTGGAGCAAAATAGTATAAAACCCATTGAATCTCATGCAAACTCAAACTTCAACGGTGAACCCAGAGAAGAAAATCCATTTTTAAATCGACCCAACAACGCCACACAACGTCCGTTCCCTACACCATCCAACAACAACCCCACGCATAATGAAAGTCATATCCGCCCTGCAACCACTACAACGAAACCTCAAGAAATAACCCCCTCTATCACTCGTCCTTCACCATCAAGTGCTCCAAGCTATAATAGGCCAACTAAGGAAACTTATAAGCCTTCCTTTTACTATGAACCTTCCTACGAACCTCGTCGTAACACTACTCCTGATTCAAGAAATGAAAATTCCTCCGACTTTCAAAACAAGCCAATTCGTCCGTCGTCTACCCACTCTTACCAACCTCGTTTAAATCAATCAACCACACCTTCATACACTCCCCCTTCTTACAATCGCCCCCAACAAAGAAATGAATATTCTCGACCATCCACACCTCGCGAATCCTCCAATCTTAACTATAACCCAAGACCAAGTTATAACCATAACGCCAGACCAAGCTCATCCAGTTCATCCAATTCATCTTTTCATAGGGCAGGATCTCGTCCAAATGCTTCATCTAAATCCTTCAATTCAGGAAGTCCAACCCATCATAGATAAAATATAAAAGCTATGAAAAGGATTCCCTTGTTCTTCTTTTATTTAATTGTAGCAAAACTTATTTTTTCACAAAATGAAATAGATGCTCTCAGATATACATACTTACTACCCATGGGAACAGCTCGTTACTTAGGGTTAGCAGGTGCTTACAATTCAACAGGAGCTGATTTAAGCATGATATCTATTAATCCAGCAGGTCTTGCTCAATACAAAAAAAGCGAATTTTCTTTTACCCCAGCTTTTAATTTCACTTTTACCCAATCTTCCTATCTGAAAAAAAAGGGGAAAGACAATCTTTTCTCCTTAAAACTTCCTAACATAGGTCTTGTTTTTGTAAAGAATGAATCGGAAGATGCAAAATGGACAAGATGGCAAATGGCTTTTGCATTTAATACGCTTGCAAATTTTAATCACTCAATATTTATCCATGGAAATAATGCTACAAGTTCAATCGTTGATGTTTTCTACGCTTTAGCCAATGGTACCCCTTACACAAAGCTAAATCCATTTGATACAAAACTTGCCTTTAATACTTATTTGATTGACACACTGGGTGGCAGTTCGTCTTACACAAAAGCAGTGGAAGGAGGTCTCCTCCAAGAAAGATCAATTTTTACACGGGGCTACCTAAACGAATTTGCTGTAGCTATGTCGGGAAGTTATAAAGGAAAAATTTATTTAGGAGCATCGCTCGGTGTTCCATACATTCGTTATAACGAAGAAAATTATTATTCCGAAGTAGATGATGCCGATACTTTGGCCCATTTTAAATCATTAAAAGTGAATAACTTTTTAACGACAAAAGGAACTGGAATTAACCTTAAACTTGGGCTAGTATATATAATCAATAACTACATGAGGTGGGGATTATCCATGCAAACACCTACGGCTTTTTATCTAAAAGATAACTTCCATACGATTGTTCAATCTGATTTAGAAACAACTTCCTATGAAAGTTCTTCTCCCACCGGTATAAATACTTATACACTAACAACTCCTTTCCGAATGGAATCAGGTTTGACCCTACTCTACCCTGAAATAGGTTTACTCTCATTTGCATGCGAACTAGTAAATTACAACCAGGCAAGATTGCGAGATGCTGGAAACCCTTTTTCCGAAGAAAACAAAGCTATTGCAACATATTATCGACAGACTTTTAATTACAAAGGTGGAGTTGAAATTCTTTTAGCTCCTTTTGCATTAAGAGCTGGCTATGCTTACTTTTCCTCGCCCTATAACAACAACTTAAACGATGGTTCGACCCAGGTTTTTAGCGGTGGTTTTCGTTATCAGGAAGCAGATTATTATGTCGATGTAACTTATTCCTACCAAAAGCAAAAAGAAAATTTTTACATGTACGATCCACAGGCTCTTGAAAAAATTGGAAAATCCATAGAACCAGCATCCCTTAAGCATAATCAGCATTATTTCTTATTTACTTTAGGGATTAAATTGGATTAATGCTTTATCTTTGCACTACCTAACTTGCTCTCATGCTTTTGAAAAAAAATGTTGAAACGTACGGGGTACTTTTTTCTTTTTACTTACTTTTATTATTCATTCCTGTCTTTAAAAAAGCTGTTCCGTATGCAATTCTACTGTTGATTTTGTCAGCTATTTTTTTTCTTTTCAAAAAAAAGGATTGGAAAATTGAAATTTCTTGGAAAGACACTTCAGTAGAATGGTTTTTATTATGGGTGCTAACTGCATTTTCATTACTTTATTCTAAAAACATCTCTCATGGTTTGTTCGATCTAGAAGTCAAATTAAGTATGATTATTTTTTCACTTCTTTTTCTTTTCAAAACATTGCGTGAGCTCTTTTTACAAAATATAAAAAACATTTTTAAAATTTGGATTTTTGCTACGACTTTAAGCATTTTTTTTCATGTAGGCAAATCTTTATATAACTTTTTATCATTTCATCCCTCATGGGATGAATTTTTTTATGTATTTTTAAGTCGATCTTTTCATCCTTCATATTTAGCTATGTATGTACTTGTTTCCATGGTTTTTATTATTGAAATGTATCAACGTCAAATAAAGCCCTTTACTTCAAAAACTTTAACATTTGTACTTTTTTTACTACATAGTATTTTCCTTTTTTTACTTAGCTCCAAAGCAAATCTCCTTGCCTTTGGTATAGATAGCATGATTTTGTTCCCAATTTTTTTAAAAAAGAGGCAATGGTTTCTAATTTTAACCTTCCTTGGAAGTCTTGCATTTCTTATTATCTTATCCAAAACTCAAAATATTTTTATAGGAAGAATTGCAGAAATAAAAAATGTAACAACTCAAGCAAAAAAGGGAACTGTGGAAACTTATAGTAGCACAAGTGAACGACTTGTAATTTGGAAAAGTGCTTTAGAACTCATTTATAATCACCCTTTCTTTGGCGTAGGTTCAGGAGATGTGAACGATGAACTCAACACAAAATACATAGAGCATAACTTTATTTTAGGAGCTCAAAGAAATTTCAATGCGCACAGTCAATTTTTGCAAAATTGGCTTTGTTGCGGAATTCTTGGAATTGCTCTTTTACTCTACATGATGGGCTTGCATTTTTGGCAAAGTATAAAGCACAAGAATTTAATGCATTTTCTTTTCGCTTTGATAATTTTTCTCAATTTAATGTTTGAATCTATGTTAGAAACTCAGGCTGGTGTAGTTTTTATCGTTTTGATGAGCGTGCTTTTAAGTAGCAGAAAGTATCCATGAAAATTATTTTCGACCGGGATATTGTTCAAGGGCTATCTTCAGGAGTTCCATCGAGCGTTTCATATCTTCAACTTTGAGGACGAAACTAATTCGAACCTCATCTTTACCAAATTTAGAAGGATCAGCATAAAAACCCGTCGCAGGTGCTAACATAATTGTTTCGTTGTTGTTCGAAAAGTTTTCGAGCAACCACTGACAAAAACGATCACTATCATCAATAGGAAGACGAGCCATGGCATAAAAAGCCCCTCGCGGATTTGGACAAAAAGCACCAGAGATTTCATTGATGCTACTTACGACAACATCTCTTCGAGCTTTGTATTCACGCAAAACTTCTTCAAAATATGAAGAAGGGGTATCAACAGCCGCTTGAGCTGCGATTTGACCAAAAGTAGGCGGACTTAATCGAGCCTGTGCAAATTTCATAGCAGCTGCATATACATCTTTGTTTTTGGTAATAAAAGCTCCAATTCTAAATCCACAAGCACTATAGCGTTTTGAGACAGAATCTACCATGATTACATGTTGCTCTAGCCCTTCGAGGTTCATCACTGAAAAATGGGTAAATCCATCATAAACAAACTCGCGATAAACTTCATCAGCTATGAGAAAAAGATCATGTTTTTTTACTAACTGTCTAAGTTGTTCTAATTCCTCTTTCGTGTACAAGTATCCTGTCGGATTGTTAGGATTACAAATAAGAATTGCTTTCGTGCGTGGCGTTATTCTTTTTTCAAATTCTTCGATGGGAGGTAGTGTGAATGAAGTTTCAATTTTGCTTGGAATAGGTATTACTCTAATTCCAGCATTAACAGCAAATCCATTGTAATTAGCATAAAACGGTTCTGGAATAATTACTTCATCACCTTCATCCATCACGGCGTTAAAAGCAAAGAGAATAGCTTCGGATCCACCTGTGGTAACGATGATCTCTTCCGGTGTCAACTGAATGTTAAATCGACTATAATATTCCACCAATTTTTTTCGATAAGAAAGAATCCCCGCACTGTGGCTATATTCAATAACCTTATCATTCAAGTTTTTAATAGCTTCGAGCGCTACTTCTGGTGTTGGAATATCTGGTTGTCCTATGTTTAAATGGTAAACTTTTATTCCCTTTGCCTTGGCCTTTTCTGCATAAGGAACCAATTTCCTTATGGGCGAAGGCGGCATTAATTTAGCTTTTGTTGAAATTGCTGGCATATGATTGCTTTTTAAATAAAAAGCCATCCATTCGGATGGCAAAATTGTGATTTTTTTTTGATATCAGCAAACTTTAAGGGACAACCGTTCCTTTTACAACAAGCACTATAGGAGAATTCTCTGCATTAGAAAAAACAGTTACCTGTTTGGTAAAATCGCCTTCTACTTCAGCATCGTAAGTTACGACGATTTTAGATTTCTGGCCAGGCATGATCGGTTCTTTTGGATAAGAAGGAACCGTGCAACCGCAATTGGAACGAGGTTCTGATAAAATTAAAGGAACCTTGCCTGTGTTTGTAAAAACAAATTCAACTGAAGCAGGCTTTCCTTTTTTAATTTTTCCAAAGTTATGTACGGTTTTCTCGAAGGTCATGACTGGCTCTTGTGCCATTAAAAAACCGCCCAAGAAAATAACCAAAATAAATATTGTTCGTTTCATATACATTGTTTTTTATTGTGCAACGGGAATATTATTATCATCAAGATTTTGAGCTGGGATAATCATCGGAGGCTTTGCAATAACTTCACCAGTAATTCTCAAAACAACATTTCCATTGGTGGCATTGGATAGCACCGTTATCTGCTTATTAAATTTTCCCACTCTACGGGTATCGTAACGAGCTTTGATAACGCCAGTTTTTCCCGGCAGAATGGGCTCGCTTGAATAAGCTGGAACGGTACATCCACAACTAGATTTGACCGAAGAAATTAACAAAGGTGAATCTCCAGTATTAGTAAAAAGAAATTCATACACAGCTTCTTCCCCTTCTTTGATTTGCCCAAAATCGTGAACCGTTTTACTAAATGTAATTTCAGGGCCTTTTTGAGCTATCAATAAAACGCTTAAAAGAAAAAACGAAATAAAAAAAACATTTTTCTTCATAGCAGCGTATGTTTTTCAAAAATTATACCAAAATTTTTACAAAGTTAATGATTGTACTCCTTTAAAGAAAATCACTCTTTCCATTCCTTGCAATTATTGCTAATTCCGAAGACATAATTTTCAATGACCTTTAGAGATGCTGCAGTTTCAGAGCCTGCAAAGCCCGTAAAGTCATCATATGTAATTTCTTGAGCGTATGCTTCTAAAAATTTTGCAGCAAGTGGCATGTATGACCAATGCCAAGGTTCAGGTTGATATCCTGTCGAACGCTCTGCACCCCATTCACCGTACGGTTGACAAAAACCAAAATAAGCAGCATGGTCTTTCAACCATTCAAAAACTTTTTTACCAGAGGATGTAGCAAAATAAGCTATCTCTACGCTATTTAAATCAATGTCTGTTCCCCAGTGGTGACGAGATGTACCGGGCATGCTAGAATACTGCAAAATATATTTTGCGCGCTCCACTGCATCGGGAATAGTTTTGGCTAAATTTTTTCCATTGACTAGCATTTGCCCCATCCATTTGCTTTCCCATATTTTTTTTTGATAATCAAATGTTCGTGTTGCTGAAATAATTATCAAACGAATTCCATCTTTACGGGCACTATCCTGCATTCGCAAAAAAGCTTCATAAGCCTCCTTGTGCATGTAAATATTCGACTTATCCGTATATCGATGGTCAATTTTTACGAAATCAGGATGCTTTGCTGGATCATACTTGCCTAATAAAAAATTTTTCATGGATATGTCACTTTCTTTATCAACCGATTGTGAAAATACGACAAGGACCAAGGTAGAAAATAAAAAAAAGAGAAAAATTCTCATTTTCTTTTTATAAGGTTAATTGCTTCGTTGACAATGTTACTAGTATGCAAACCGTATTTTATAAGAAGTTCTTCAGGGCGACCAGACTCACCAAAAGTGTCGGGCATACCAATGATTTTCATAGGCACCGGATACTGTTGGCCTAGGCATTCGGCAACAGCAGAGCCAAGTCCTCCATATATTTGATGTTCTTCTACCGTTAATACGCAACCCGTTTTTTGGGCTTCTTTGACAAGGGTTTCCTCATCCAAAGGTTTAATGGTATGAAAATTAAGGACGGAGGCTTCGATACCCATTTTGGATAGAGCTTTAGATGCCTCTAGTGCATAGTAAACCATATGACCTGTGGCTACAAGAGTAATATCCTTGCCTTTACGCAATGGTTGAGCTTTACCCACGATAAAACTATCTTCGAGCGTTGTAAAATTTGGGACAGCTTCTCGACCAAATCTCACATAAACAGGTCCTTGAACCTCTTTTATGGCAGCCCTTGTTGCCAAATACGTTTGATTCGCATCACATGGAGAAAGAACCGTCATTCGTGGCAAAGAACGCATTACAGCGATATCTTCCAAAGCTTGGTGAGTAGCTCCATCAGGCCCTACCGAAATACCAGCATGAGCCCCTCCTATCACAACATGAAGATCATTATAACAAACTGAAACCCTTATTTGATCAAGGCAACGAGAGGCTGCAAAAACACCATACGTACTAAAAACGGGAATAAAACCTTCGAGTGCCATCCCTGCAGCAACAGCAGCTGCATTTTGCTCGGCAATACCCAAAGAAAAAAATCTTTCAGGAAATTTTTCAGCAAACCAGTTTACACTAACAGAAGAAGAAATATCAAGACCCAAAACAACTAAATTTTGTATTTCTTTTCCAAGATCTCGAAGTGCTTCTCCAAAACCAAATCTCGTTGGCTTTAACATACAAGAAGTTAGGTTTTCAAAATTAATGAAATTCAACTTAAAACAAATTAAAAAAACTTATGCATTAGTCCCAGTTAGGGTTCGACCTCTAAGAGAACCACCACATGAGCAGCTATGGCTTCTTCATTTCCTATGGCATCTACTTTTTCATGAGTTTTTGCTTTTATAGAAACCTGATGAGGAGAAATACCTAATTCTGATGCCAGTTTTTCTGCCATTGAAGTTTTAAAATTTTTTAAGGAAGGCTTTTCTAAGATGATGGTTGAATCGATGTTTATTATACGTGCATGATTTTCTTTTAGGAGTTTATTGACTTCTCTTAAAAAAAAGATGCTTTCCTTGTTTTTGTATTGAGGATCGTTATGAGGAAAATGAGTACCAATATCTCCGAGGGCAAGAGCTCCAAGCAAAGCATCGCAAAGGGCATGTATGAGCACATCCCCATCGCTATGAGCTATGCATCCTTTTGAAGAAGGTATCTCTACTCCGCCGAGCCATAAGGGTCTACCCTCTTCAAGGCGATGCAAGTCAAAACCTAGACCGACACGTAAAGACATTATTTTTTAGCCTTTTCGAAATAAAAAATCAAAGAAAAACGCAAGGTATTTTCAAGAGGATTACGTTGTTCGATGGGAATCAAATAACTAAAATCCAATCCAAAAACATTGTATTTCAGCCCTGCACCCAGGGTAAAGAACTTACGATTTCCCTTGGTAGGATGTTCGTAAAAGAAACCTGTACGCAAAGCAAACTGATTAGCATACCAGTATTCAAGACCAACAGAATAATTGATTTCATGGAATTCTTCTTTGAAGCCATCAGGAGCATCATAAAAAGAAGTAAAAATAGCATTGACAATACTTCGATTGGGGTCTTTACCTTTTTCTATAATAAGATTACCATTATCATCTACCACATTCTGATTGGTTGAATCTTTGAGGTAAATGGGGGGTGTTGGCACAAGCAATTTTTGCAAATCCACCGTGAAAAGCATGGTATTCATATCATCCAACTTAAACTTAAAAGAAGGACCTAATCTCAAATTTTGCGGCAAAAATGCTCGTTCGTAATTTTCTGTATAAGAAATTTTAGCTCCGATATTCGTAAAAGCAGCACCAAAAGCTACATCTACGGGGATCTTAAACCATTGAGTTTCGGTAGAGTAAAAGAAATCTACGTCTGTAGCTACGGATTGACCCGCTTTGGTTTGAGCTCCTGCAACGTAAATACCCCCTGTTAGGTTGCTATAAATATACCTCAAACCTACCGACATGGCAAAATGATCAGTAAACTTTCGGGCATAAAAAGCATCCACTGCAAACTCATTAGGTTTATAAGAGCCTATGTCCTGCCCTTGATCGTTGGTAAAATTAACTTGTCCTAAAGAAAAGAAACGGACGGAACCAGCAATAGTTTGATTGTCGTCCAACTTATAAAAACCCGTAAGATAACTTAAATTTATATCTTTTGCTAACTGATTTAACCAAGGAGTGTAAGTTGCTTCAAAACCAAATTGTTGTTTGATAAAAGGCAATTTGGCAGCATTGAAAAAGGTAGATGCAGCATCCGGAGTAGTAGCAACTCCTCCATCTCCCATGGCTCCACCTCTAGCATCTGGAACAATCAAAAGAAAAGGAACTGCGGTAGTAATTGCATTTAGTTTATAAGCCTGCTGAACCAACCCAGTATTGGATTGACCGTTCGCAGCGATAGAAGTTGCAATAAGTAGAAGCATACTTAAAAAAACGCGAAATATATTTTTCATGAACAGCATGTTTTTGCAAATTTAATGGGTTTTAAGGATTTTGAGAGACTTCGTGGCTACTTTTCCATCGGATGATATCAAAATTAACTGACCAACATAAATCCCAGGAGGCATGGGCATTCCTTCATCTGACGTACCATCCCATGTCCAAATGACCGTCCGGTAGCCAGAAACAGGAAAAGTGCCAGTTAATGATTTCACCAACCTGCCAAAAATATCGTATACATTAAGCCTAGCATCAAAATAGCAACAACTTAAATTGTGTTCAAAAACAAAGTTCGTAAAAGTTTCCATAGGATTGGGGTAAGAATAAAACGATGAGATAACAAAATTATTGTGAGAAACTACCTTAAAGGCAAGTGTTTTTTCTGAAGAATTATTGAGGTTATCCCATGCTTTCAGGTGAAGAGTATGCCACCCAGGTGATAAACCTCTAAAAGAATAGCGGACTGTCCCTGAAGTGAAAGAATTTACATCTGCCTCGAAATAATCATTTAATACATTGGGATGAGATCTATCTTCATCCAGATAAGCCACTAAGTCATGTCCCACACCATTTCCTGTAGTGTTAATCCCATGTTCATCACTTAGATAAGCAAGCAAAGTTGGATTTTCGTCCGTAACTCCGCTATCTCTGAACAAGGTATCGTTCATATAGAGTTGAATGGCTGGTCCTTCAGCATCGAAAAATAAAGAATCTGTAGAACCACCAAGGATAAAATTTTCAAACCATCCAGTAGCATCTTGTGCTTGGCCATCCTCTGCATAAAAACTAATTCTGCCATGCCCATATTGATATTGAATGTCTTTTGGAACAAAAAATTTCAGTTCAAAAACCCCACCATGCACAGAAACTTTTCCTTTGTAAAGAATATTTTTTTGCAACACAAAAGGAGCAAGATAATCGTTTCCTTCCCCAGAGAAAGTATACAATATGCTTGGTTTATCAAAAACTGTAACATACAATGTCCCATTGAAGTTTGGCAAGTCATTACCTTCGTTCGTTACAATTTTCCCTTTTAAGCTGACAAAAGACATGGCTTTGATAGTATCGTTTTGAGCAAGTGTATCGTGATCATTGATTGCAGTAACCACTATCTTATGCTTTGGGATAGCTAAACTTGCAGCAGGGTCACCTAGCAGAGAAAAATTTTTTAAAGGTTGTGAGCTGCCATTGTCATTTTTGCAGAAAGCCATAATATCACCAAAAGCTGGATACTTTCCGTTGTTGTATTGGAATGCTTTTTTATAGAAAGACTTATTCAAAGCTTCGTTGAAAGAAGAAAAAGCTAAACGAGTTGTAGTAAACAACGCAGCGGCGCCCCCATGGGGATTAAGGAATAAATATTCTCCCGCGGAAGTGCGGTCTGGATCATCAAAGCGACTGAACTCACATGTAGCTGTGATGAAAACAGGTAAATTACAAGCATTGGTAAACTGTTGAATGGTTGTTACGTCCAATATTCGCTCGAGAGCCCACCCTACTTCCCCTCCATGCCCCGTGTAATTAACGATTAGAGCTCCTTTTTCAACACGCTGACGAATAGCTTCGTTGGTTTCAGGTGAACGCTCACCACCTGAAGTTGTAATTTGTGGATAAGCAGGCAAATAAACTTTGTCGATATTTAAAAACTTCACGGTAGTGTCTACATAATTTGCAAGACGTTCGGACTGATTGAAATGCAAATTTCCATCGCCATCATCACACACAAAAAGTATCCAATTGCGCCAGCCTGCCAAATTTGATATTTTACAGTCTCCAGATATGCAAGCATTTTGATTAGAATTTATTTTTTCATGCTGGATGTAACGAATTGTTTTATTTACAACGTCTTGAGCTTCTGTCACAGTTTTTACAGGGAAACGCCCGATGCCAATATCCAGAGCTCCTTGAGCATCTTCACCTTCTCCATCGTCCAATAAACCAAAAAAGTCATCTGTCAAATAAGAAAGAGTGGGAGAAAGAGAATTTTGGGTTTGAAAAGTGGGAACATAATTGGTGTTATTAGCAATTCTATTAAGATAATCGTAAGATGCATCACCAAATAGCAACAAATATTTTGGCATTTCATCTTCGCTCTGAGCTCTGTCGTAAAGCATTTTCAGAAAATTTCTGATTGCTGAAATATCTTGTTTACCTGAAGAAAACTCTTCGTAAATCATTTGCGGAGTCACGACTACATAACTTAATCCATCTTGCAAAAAATGATAGTTAGCGAGTTGCTGAGCTTGAGATAAAAAGTCAGGATGAGCAACTATCACATAATCTACCTGAGGTACCCCATGCAAATTCTGATTAGCCACTTTACCTACAAAAGAAGGTGTATGAAACTCTACCCCATCAAAAGCCAAAAAAGTTTTTAAACTATCGTTGTGAACCAGAAAAATATAAATACCGTTGTTCCATGTGCCCTGGACAATCCACGGATGCAACGGATCAGAGATGTCCCATACAGTTACATTGGCGGGAGCTTGAAGTTTATATTCAACAATTTCGCCAGATCCCACAACATCTGGATGGCGAAAGACCATTTGATGCCCGTTCATTTGAAGCCTTCTCCAGGCAAATACTTCAATGTAATCCAGCCATGCTTGAGCTTGTTGGTTGCCACCGTTATTATATTGAATCTGAACATTAAGGGTCGAACTTGAAGGATAAAATGACAAAGTACCTGTCCCCAGTTTCGCATAATCCGTTGTATAATCGCCCACGGGTGAAAAAGATAATACAGATTGGTCAGTTCCCACGCTAATTCGCGCTTGAGAAGATGTTGTAGAACGTGCTGCTAAAACAACTTTCACCTGGGCTAAAGAATCTATGATGATATTTGGAAAAGAAAAAGAAAAATTTTTCGAAAAAGTTGGATATTCGAAAACATCTCCAAACCAATTTTTCCCACTTTTAATGAGATTATACTGATTAATTTCATGCATGGAAAAATCGTAAAAAACATCGACAGATCGAGTTGGAGTAGCACTGATGACTGGCAAAGTTTGAATGCGAGAACCCGTTCCTTTATCAAAAGTCAGATAATAATAAGCTTGCTGACTATATAAATTTGTTTCGTGGCTGAAATTTCTTCCCCCCACATGTTTCCAATAAGACATTCCTTCAGCAAAAAACAAGATAAAATCACCAGGGTCAAATTTCCCATCATTCTCACCATATACATAAATGGGGTTTTCAACAAGATCGTCGTAAGGGTATGCGCCAGCTTTTTCAGGAAGCATACGAGGTCCGTTGCCGTACAGTCTTATGTTGCGGGGATCTATGGTCGCTGGATCAATGCCCCAATTGACCAAATCTTGATACGTAATGCGGTAAATTCCACCATCTTTTGTACTTATTTTATACCATGTCCCTGTTGCTAGTACACTTTCAGAAACATAACTTTTTGTTTTTTTTAACGAAAATGGGTAAGGACCTTTTTTATACTCAATGGTGTATTTAACGAGTTTTTGAACTTTACCATCATATGTTTTTCGCAAAGGGAAAATGTGTAAAATAATCCAAGGCTTTTTATGAATAATCACTCTGTGCTCTTCTATGCGAAAAGTATCTGAAAGACCGTCTAACGAATAACCAGCAAGAAAAACAGAGTCAACCGTTTTCAGATGATAGGAAAACGGTTGGTTAATATCATCAAGTGGGAATTTTTCCACATATATCGGTATGCTATCAACATCATAGAAAGACTGCGCATAATAAACGCTATTGAATAACAAAACCAGCATAAATGCAAAAAAAACCTTCTTCATGTAAATAGAACAATTAACAAGTATAAAACGAATAACAAGCTCAAAAATTGTCTTTTTGAGAGCATCAATGAGGAATGCGAAAAATAAATGTGTTTTCACTAGACGCTTCAGCATCAAAAACGAAGTTCATTTCACGGAACTTTTTAATATCTTCTAGACTTTTTATATTGTTTTTGACCACATAACGCACCATGTAGCCGCGAGCTTTTTTAGCATTGACGGGAATTGTTTTCCACTTATCATCTCGATATTCAAGAAATTGAACGGTAATCATCTTAACTTCAGGAGGACAGTGAGGAACCACAGCTTGAGCAAATTCGTTAGATGCAAGGTTAAGAATGATGTTATCGTCGTGGGTCTTTAATTCTTCAACCAACCTATTCATCAATTTATTACCCCAAAAATCATATAAAGAAGTTATGCTTTTAGATGGAATTACTGAATGCATTTCCAATCGATAAGGCAAGATGGTATCTTTAGGTCTTAAAAGTCCATACAGTCCACTGATAATTCGAACATGTTCTTGAACAAACTCCCATTCTTGGTCGCTCCAATCATCACAATACGCCGCGTTATAAGTGGTGCCATGGTATAACTCAAATGCCCAACAACCGTTTGATAGCTTATCGGCACTCCAGTTCTGATATAGTTTATGAATACGTTCACCCATGCGAGGATTTACTTTGAGCATCCATTTAATTTGAAGGGGATACAAGTTTTTTAAGACGTTTTGCAATTCTTTTGCTTCTTCAATAAAGTATGGCAGCGTACCATTGCCTTTATGTAGACAAGACTTTCTCAAACGTTTCGAAGCTGAAATTAACAAAATCATGTACCTTTTTTTTATGATGGACAAAATTATGAAAAAATATTTGTTCTTTTTTTTATTTCTTGGGGATGGAATTTATTGCCTTAACTTCAAATTCCTGCTTATTATGAGGGATATCTCATTCAATCCGAAGACTCGATTTTTATTTCTCTAAAAATTGATACAACCAAAAACAAATACTTTGCTTTCTTAACTGTCTCAAAGCAAATGGTAAAAGACATAAAAAGTTCCCCTTTTTTGTTAGGTGAAACAACAGTTATTTCATTTTCTTGTATTGGGGCAAAATATGTTGCCTCTATCAGCTCTTCCCAAATGGAAGACTACCGGAAACAATCTGGAGAAGATATTCCACTTACGCTTATTTCAACACCTGCTGACAAAGCCTTTCAAATAAAAAAGCCTCAACAAATATTACTAGATACTATACCCTGTGTAATCAAGAATGTACGTTTTTCAAATCGAAAAAACATTTTGCTATATGGTCAATTTTTTCTACCTGATACGCTGTCAGCTCATCCAGCAGTAATCATGGTAACAGGAAGCGGACCACAAAACATGCATGAAGAAATTGCAGATTACAAGCCATTTTTAGTTATCGCCGATTATTTCGTTAGAAGAGGCATTAGCGTACTGCTCTATAACGAAAGAGGTGTTTACTTAAGCACAGGTGGCTATAATAAAGCTACTACATGAGATTTTTTCGAGGATGCTCTTGCTTGTATTCAATTCATAAAAAAACAATCCTTTGTTAATACAGAAAAATAGGAATCATTAGGCACAGTGAAGGTGGACTTATTAGAACGTTAACCTCCGTTAAAAGTATAGATTTATCATTTGCCATTTCTATCGGAGGTGTTTTCATTCCTTGCCGTCATGTCATACCTCATCAATTAGAGAAAATGTTGAGTTTAAAAAAAATACCCGTTTCCGTTCAATCCGCCATGGTCGAATATGTTGAGCTAACCATCCGGGCTATCCTACAACATAAAAATGAAAAACAATTTCAAAAAATGGTAAAAAGTAATCTGGAAAAGGTTAAATCAAAACATACTATAGAAGAAATAAAAAAAATCATTTTGATGCGTTTTGCAACTCTAAGCTTGTTATGTTGAACAACCCATGGGCAAAAACATACCTCACGATTGATCCATCTCAATATGTTTCCAGAATCATAATAGGCTTTTTTAGCTATGTAGGAAAAAAAGACCTACAATTTTAGAAAATGCTTAAGCTTTGAAAAAACTTTTTAATCCTCGCTCAAAAGATCTGCTGCCATTCAAATTTCTCCTCATTTAAACCATCTAATGCAACCATACAAGACTGGTCTTCCTGCAGAGAACATGATAATAGATACAACTTTTCGGCTAAACCCTTGCGTTTCATATCGGAGTGGATACAAAAACTGAAATAGCTAAATGATTTCATTGTTTAAAAAGTTGTAATTTTAAGCGGCTATTATGGAAAAAATAGAACTGGAAATTGTAGGAATAACATTTAGTCAATCCCAAAGTGGAGCTTATGTTTTGATTTTGAAAGAAATCGAAGGCGATCGAAACCTTCCCATTCTCATTGGCCAATCTGAAGCTCAAGCCATAGCCATGGAACTTCAAAGTGTGAAATCTCCAAGACCCATTACGCATGACTTAATAAAAAACATCGCAAAAACTTTCAACATTAAGCTAAACGAAATCATTATTAATGATTTTAAAGAAGGTATATATTACGCTCTCCTTGTATTTGAGCGTGAAAACAAGATATATAAGGTGGATGCTCGTCCTAGTGATGCAGTAGCGTTGGCATTAAGATTTAATTGTCCTATTTATACAACTCCTGAAATTCTATATGAAACAGGCTTTATTCTGACAGGAAGCGAAAAAGATATCGTCCCACCTCCCAACATGCAAAAGGAAGCCGAAGAGGTGAAGGAACCTTCATTTAATCTTTATACCCTCGAAGAACTTGAAAAAATGTTAGAAGAAGCAGTTGAAAGAGAAGATTACGAAATGGCCTCGAAATTACGTGATGAAATCAAAAAAAGAAAAGAAAAAAACAGACCCATATGAACATTCGAATACGACTCATTATCATGAATTTTTTGCAATTTTTCATTTGGGGTTCCTGGCTTTTAACCATTGGTGCCTTTTGGTTTCAAACAAAACACTGGTCAGGAATTGATTTTGGTCGCGTATTTAGCACCATGGGCATAGTCTCACTTTTCATGCCTGCCATCGCAGGAATACTTGCTGACCGATTTATTAATGCAGAAAAGTTATATGCTTTTTTTCATTTCATGGGGGGAATTTTTCTTTTTATTTTACCTCAAATCAATAATCCAGATACATTTTTCTGGGTAATGTTAGCCAACATGAGTTTTTACATGCCCACTATTGCTTTGTCTATTACTGTTGCTTACACTGTGCTGAAAAAATACGGCTACCATGTTATTGACACTTATCCCCCTATTCGTGTTTTTGGAACCATAGGGTTTATTGTTGCTCTTTGGACTGTTTCTTTGCTTAAATTGGAAACTTCTCCCGTACAATTTTACATTGCTTCTGGTGCTTCCTTCTTACTCGCTGCATACGCTTTGACATTGCCAGCATGTCCTCCTCCCAGTCGTGGCAAGAAAACCAACTTAGTTGATGCTATGGGTCTTCGAGCTTTTACTCTTTTTAAGCAATACAAAATGGCTGTTTTTTTCATTTTTGCCATGTTACTCGGGGCTGCTCTCCAGTTAACCAATGCTTATGGAGACACCTTCATTCATGATTTTGCTAAAATAGACCAATACAAAGACGAAATTGCTGTTCAGTATCCTGCTATTTTGATGAGCATTTCCCAAATTTCCGAAACATTGTTTATATTGACCATCCCATTTTTCTTGAAAAAATTTGGAATTAAGAAAGTTATGCTCATGAGCATGATTGCTTGGGTTTTTCGTTTTGGCTTATTTGCTTACGGAGATCCCGCTTTAAATGGCGGTTTGTGGATGCTAGTTCTTTCGTGTATCATTTATGGGATGGCTTTCGACTTCTTTAATATTTCAGGATCGTTGTTTGTTGAAACTCAAGTTCAACCAGAGATTAGAGCAAGTTCACAAGGTCTTTTTATGCTCATGACCAATGGTCTTGGAGCATTTCTAGGTAGCACGATTAGTGGTTGGATGATAGACAAATTCTACAAATTACCTGATGGCTCATTCGATTGGTATCATATATGGTTTAGCTTTGCAACCTATGCTCTCGTCGTTGCTGTGCTTTTCGTTATCTTATTTAAACACAAACATAACCCAAATGAAATTGCTGTAATTAAACATTAAAATTTATAAAAGCATTTATTTTTTCTTCAGTCGAGCCATGAAGAAACCATCAAAATTCGTTTCAGAAGGATAAATGTATTTCATTTCTTCAAGCTCAAATGAATTGTTTTCACTTAAAAAAGCTTCGATTTGCCGTTCATTTTCTTCGGGGAAAAGCGTACAGGTTGCGTAAACTAGCTTTCCACCTTTGCGTAGCATACGCACGTAGGTCCCAAGAATATCTTTTTGTTTTTCCAAAACATCTTCTAAAAGATTCTGATTAATCCGCCATTTAGCATCAGGATTTCGTTTGATAACTCCTGTGCCTGTACAGGGAACATCGAGTAACAACCTATCTGCTGAAGCAGCAAGTCTTTTTATTTGTTTATTATCGATGAGTCTTGTTTCAATGTTAAACAACTTTAATCTTCTAGCACGATGTTTTAATTCATTGAGTTTAGCAGGAGAAACATCCATGGCAATAATGTGACCTTTGTTTTCCATAAGGGAACCAATATGTAAGGTCTTTCCTCCTGCTCCGGCGCATGCGTCAATGACTCGCATTCCTGGCTCAACTTCAAGAAAAGGAGCAATAAACTGTGATCCACCATCTTGCACTTCAAAATAACCTTTGTGAAAAGCACCTATACGAAAAACATTTAATCGCTTTTCTAGTTGTACGGCATGAGGCAAACCCTCAACCATCCTTGCTTCTATCCCTTCTTGCTGCAAAGCTTTCAGGAGTTCTTCACGAGATACCAGGTGACTGTTTGCACGAAGATAAACAGGAGCCAACGTATTCATGCTATCTAGCTCAATTCCCCAACGATTACCTAATTGTTCGTAACCCTTTTGCCAAAGCCAAGCAGAAACTGATTTTTCAATATCTGGGCTTGGCGGATTGTACCAACGATCTTTTACCTTTTGTTTATCAAATTTAATGTTAAGCACGTCAGGAATGTAGTCATATTTCAAATAAATATGAGCAGCTACAAGAGCTGGAATGATTTTAATCGCTTCTTTTTTGAAATAATCTTCTGTTGTTACTCCTAAAGCATAACGGAGACGTTTATTCCATCGAATGATTTCATAGGCATTTTCAGCCACAAAAGCTCTATCATGGGCTCCCCATTTTTTTTTCGATTGAAAAACTGCTTGAATAGCTTTATCGCTATATTCTTGATAAGCAAAAACACGAGTTAAAATTTCAATCAAGCCTGTAAACCAGTGATTATGAAAAATCATTTTTTTGCAAAGGTAGCTGAAAAAAACATTCTTTCAACGAAAACCATTCATTTTCTCAAGAATCAAAAAATATATGATTTTATAACAACCAAAAAATGTACTTTTGCATAAAATTTATCTCCATGGGTGTTATCAGTAAAATAAGAAAACGTTCAGGCTTACTTTTGATTGCCATTGGTGGTGCCATGGTACTTTTTGTTATGAGCGATTTATTTTTCAAAAATAATAGGCGTTCTGTCCCACCATTAGCAACGGCATTTAACCAAAAAATTACATACAGCGAGTTTGATTCGAAATACAAAGAAACCAAAGAGCAATACAAATTACAATATGGAGAAGATTTCTCTTTTTCAGGAGCAGAAGATTTTCAAATCAAAAACTCCGTATTCGATCAACTTTTGCGTAAGGCTATTGTCCAGGCAGAATACGAAAAAACAGGGCTAAAGTTGACAGACGCTGAAATAAATGAATATATCACGGGGGTTTTAACACATCCTATTGTAAAACAATTATTTACGAACCCTCAAACTGGCGAATTTAACCGCAATGCCGTTTATAATTTTATCAATCAATTAGACCAAATGCCAGAAAAACAAAAAAATTTATGGCTCATGTACGAAAAGATGATTTATGATGAATTGTTCACGAACAAATACATCAACTTGGTCTTAAAATCTTTCTATTACCCCAAGCGTTTTGCTGAAAAAGAAGCAAAAAATCTTGCTCAAAAAAGCAAAGTTGTTTACCTAGCTTTATCATATGCAAGCATTAAAGATTCGACCATCGCTTTTACGGATGAAGATCTAAAAAAATATTACGAAGAAAACAAATATATGTACACCTATGAAGATGAAATGGTGGATATTGATTACTTGATTTTTGATGTTAAACCTTCCGTGGTTGATATTAACAGTGTAAAAACACGCGTAGATACTACTTTTAAAGCTTTTATGGAAACCCCGGCTGACAAGTTACCTACTTTTATCGCACAACACAGTGATATGGATTTTATCTGGGATTCAACCTATAAGGCCAAAGAAGACCTACCATTACAACTGGATACATTATACAAAGCTAAGCCAGGAGCATACATTGCACCTTACATGGAAAACTATGTCTACTACATGCATAAACTCGTAGATAAAAAAGACATACCTGATTCATTAAAAGCTGCTCACATTCTTGTTTCCTACAAAGGAGCTGCATCTGCCCAAGAAAAAATTACTCGCACTAAAGAACAAGCAAAAAGCCGTGCGGACAGTATTTTAAATCTTGTAAAAGGTAAAGATAGTGCTACTTTTGCTAAGGTAGCTAAAGAGCTTAGCGATGACCCATCTGCTCAACAAAACAATGGCTTTTTAGGTTGGTTCAAAGAAGGAGAGATGGTTGCAGAATTCAACAATGCTTGCCTCACCCACAAACCCGGTGAGTATGTCGTGGTTGAATCCCCCTATGGTTTTCATGTCATTAAAGTATTAGGTAAATCTAAACCCTCTACAAAAGTTAAAATAGCTACTATTAAAATCAGCGTTCCTATTAGCAAACAAACAAATGACTCTATTTACAATGTAGCTTCCTCTTTCACTGCTCAAATTAAATCCTATGAAGATTTCGAAAAATTGGTTAATGAAAAAGGGTTCAACAAGCGTGTTGCCGAAAAAGTTAGAAAAATCGACTACACCATTCCTGGTATTGAAGAAGGAAGAGAAATTGTACGTTGGGCTTTCAACAAAGAAACAAAACCGCGTGAAACAGTCAATTTGTGGAATTTAACTGAAAATAAAATCGTTGTAGCTATTGTAAAAAATAGGTACGAAGTCGGTCCTGCTCCTCTTGAACAAATCAAAGATATCATTAGACCTTTAGCTATTAAAGAAAAGAAGGCAGAAAAACTCATGGAAGAAATGAAAGACAAAATGCAAGGATGTAAGTCTATACAAGATGTAGCTAGTAAAATAAAAGAAATTCCTGATACCTTTGACATCAATTTTTATACATATTCTCTTCCTGGGTATGGTCCTGAATCAAAATTAATTGGCCGCATGTATGCCTCACCTAAAGGTAAGCTCTTTGGGCCAGTCAAAGGAGAAGCTGGAGTTTATGCTTATGAAGTCGTCGATATTATAAAACCTGATTCCGTCAAATATCAAGATGTATTGCAACAGAAATTCTTTAACTATCAGTCTAAAGTAAATGGTCAACTGTTCAAAGCTTTACAAAAATTAGGAAAACTTAAGGATAATCGAATAGATTATTTCTAAAATGTCGGGTTTATATGATCTTCCTTATTTGCTTGTAGCTGACGAAAAGGGCAATATATTTGAAGATAAAAGTTTACGTGTACTCGCAAGGGAAGCTTCATCCTTGCGAGTACCCTTTTTAGAAGAATTCATCCCCATGCCCGAGGGGAGTGATTTATTTTTTCTTAAAAACACTAAAGCCATAGGAATCAATCCCAATACAGGGAAAATTGAAATATCAACGAAAGGATATGCTGTGTCCTGCTTTGTAGCTCCTGCACATACGCAACTGGCACTAACACCTTGGATTAAAGCTAACAAGAACGAAAAATTTCCTTTGTTTGCCTACACCCTGGTTGGCTGGAAAAAGGATGGCTTTTACGTGGCAGCAACTCGCATCGATCCTGACAAACGACAGGATGCAAAACATTTCAACGAAAAAAAAATCAACAAAGGAATTACATTCTATCGCAAAACTTTTCCAGGAAACAGACTCGTGGATCACCTCGTCAAATGTGCAAAAGAATATAAATGTCCTGCTGCAAGAAATTTATTCATGGTGATGTATGAAGCTCCATTGCCCACCTCACCTGCATGCAACAGTAGATGCATCGGTTGTATTTCATTTCAACCAACAGATAGTGGCTTTTGTTCTTCACAAGATAGAATCAATTTCATACCTACGCCAGAAGAGATTGCCGAAATTGCAGTTTATCATTTGACGCATGTTCGTGATGCCGTTGTTAGCTTTGGGCAAGGATGCGAAGGAGAGCCTTTGCTTGTGAGCGACACTATTGCTGAATCTATCAAACTTATACGTAAGCATACCTCCGAAGGTATTATCAATATCAACACCAATGGCTCTTCACCTGAAAAAATGTATCAGCTTATCAAAGCCGGGATCGATAGTGCTCGAATCAGCATGAACAGTTTTATTAAAGAACACTATTTGAATTATTATCGACCCCTTGCCTATAAATTTGAAGATGTCATTGAAACTATAAAACTTTTACGTCAACACAACAAATGGGTTTCTATCAATTATTTTGTCTTTCCTGGTTATACAAACGATCCAGAAGAAATTGTTGAACTGGAAAAAGCTATCCAAGAACTGCGTTTTAACATGATCCAATGGAGAAATTTTAATATTGATCCAGATGTTTTTTCTGGTAACTTAAGGCTTGAATTTAATAAGAAAATCCAGCTCCCTCTTTTTTATCATATCCAAAGCATAAAGAAAAAATACCCATGGCTCTACCACGGCTATTTTAATCCTCCACAAAGCATTATTCGTAAATACCTGAAATAAACATACATTTATTTTAGCCAACATGGTTTTTTAAATATCTTGAGTATACATTACTTTTGCAAAAAAAAATGAAAAAGAGCAGTTTTTGGATTTTCGTTCAATTGATTTTAATTGGAAATATTTTTTCACAATCGCTTACTCCGGCAGTATTAAAAGAAATCCAGCAAAATTATTGGAATACAAAACCCAACCAAGCTATCATAAATGCATTGTACGAAAATGAATTAAATAAAATTGCAAAAAACCAAAAAAATAGGATAAAGCCGGATGACTATTTTTCAATTAAAGTAAAAACATACGGAAGCACTGATCAAAAAAATTCTGGACGTTGTTGGCTATTTGCAAGCTTAAACACACTTCGGCCTGCTGTTATCGAAAAATATAATTTAAAGAATTTCGAATTTTCTTATAATTTTCTTTTCTTTTATGATCAATTGGAAAAAGCCAATTTATTTTTAGAAGCTATCCTGCAAACCGCCGATAAGCCCATGGAGGACAAAAAAGTTGAATGGTTATTTAAAAATCCAATATCAGATGGGGGCACGTGGGCAGGAGCAGCAAATCTAATAAAAAAATATGGTATAATTCCAACGGAGATCATGCCTGAAACATATTCTTCAAACAACACACGAGCTATCTCATCTATTTTATCCACTTATCTTCGACAAGAAGGAATAAAATTAAGAGAAACAGCTCAAAAAGTCAAGAATAATGATGTCTTGCAAAAACAAAAATTACAAATCCTTACGAATGTTTACAAAATTTTAGCTTATCATCTCGGCGAACCTCCAACTGAATTTAACTACCGTTTTATCGATAAAGACGGAAAAACAACTGGGTACAAATCCTATACACCAATAAGTTTTCGAGACGAAGTGCTTTCTTCTTTTAATCCTGACGAATACATCATGTTCATGAACGATCCCAGTCGCCCCTATTACAAGCTATACGAGATTGATTTAGATCGCAACGTTTACGAAGGCATGAATTGGAAATATATTAACCTCCCCATGGAAGAGATTAAAAAGATGGCTATTGAAGCTTTAAAAGCTGGGAAAAGCCTCTATTATTCGTGCGATGTTGGAAAACAACTTGACAAAAATGAAGGTGTACTGGATCTTGACAATTATGACTACAGTACTGTTTATGGGATTCCTTTCACCATGGACAAAAAGCAACGCATCCTTACTTTCGAGAGTGGAAGCACTCATGGCATGAACTTAATTGGAGTTGACCTTGTAGACAACAAACCAACAAAGTGGCTTGTGGAAAACAGCTGGGGTAATACCGGAAGGAATGGTAATTTGATAATGACCGACGCATGGTTTAATGAATTTACCTTTCGAATAGTGCTACCTCGGGAATTTGTTCCTCAAGAAATTCAAAAAATTTTACAGGAAAAACCAACCTTACTGCCTGTTTGGGACCCCATGTTTTCACCAGATAATTAAAAACAAATGTATATGGGAACCAATAAATTTGCTCTTTACAATTACATTTACGACCTTTTAAATAATTTCCCTGTACCTTCACATTTAAAACACAGCATCGTAGTTGTTACAAGCTTTGTGATTCTTTTGGTCTTAAGTTTTTTAGTTTACTATTTTACAAAATATGTGGTAACTCGCATCATTCGCAAGATAGTCACTCACACAAAAAATAAGTTTGACGATGCTTTTACTGATATCATCTTTTTGAGACGATTATCGCTCATCATTCCTTTAATTTTGATTTACAAGGTCATGCCTTACATTCTGCCGCACTACTTAGGGTGGACATTGTTTATTCAAAATCTGATTAAAATTTTTATCGTATTATATTTGGTTTTAGCCATTTTTGCACTTGCTGATGCCATTTATACTATTTACAATCAATTAGATAATGTAAGATTTCAGCCAATCAAAGGTTTTGTCGAAGTATTTAAAATTATCGTTGGTTTTTTAGGGGGAATTGTAATTCTGTCCATTCTCCTCAGCAAAAGTCCTGGCGTGCTTATAGGGGGACTTGGTGCTGTAAGTGCTGTTTTACTTTTAGTTTTTAAAGATCCCTTACTAGGTTTTACTTCGTCCATTCAGCTAACCAGCAATAAAATGATTCAAAAAGGGGATTGGATCACCATTCCAGCAGCTAACATTGACGGAGAAGTGGAAGAAGTAACTCTTTCTTCTGTAAAGATTAGAAACTTTGATAAAACTTATTCCTATTATCCTACCTATTCACTTATGACTACAACATTCATTAACAATAGAGGCATGTACGAAGAAAATTGTCGTCGTGCTCACAGAAAACTATTTATTCAGCCTTCTTCCGTCCGATTCGTTCACGAAGAAGATATTGAAAATTTCAAAAAACGTTTGCCAACAAACCTTCAAAAATATTTCACTTACGAAAAAGATGTTCAGTACACTAACCTGGAATTATTTCGAATTTTTTTGGAAAGATACCTGCAAGAAGATCCGCGTATTGACCACAACCAACTTTTAATGGTTTACATAAAAGAACAAGAACTGTTAGGTATTCCTTTTTATTATTATTTTTTCACCAAGACCACCGAATGGAAACCTTTTAACATGATTAATAATCAAATCACAGAACTTATCTTGTCCACCCTTCCTTTGTTTGATTTAAAAATTGGTGAAAGAACCGGTTCAGGTACTAACTGATCACATATTGTTTTCCTGGTAACGATTTGATACACCCTTCAAATTCTAAATCAAGTAAAATAGCAGCAAGTTTCGGGGGTGGAAGGTGTAAATTTTTGTACAAATCATCCAGCATACAAGGTTGATGGTGCATAATAAAATCTAGTACTTGCTGAGCCTCTGGGCTAAGTTGAGTTATAGGCAAGGGAGTTTGTTTAGGGAGTACTTTTGCTTTTCCATTCCACTGCATGGCTTCTACAAGATCTTCAGCAGATTCTATTAATTGAGCTCTTTGGTTTTTTATGAGCCAATTACAGCCTTGACTTTTTTCATCAAAAACCCTTCCTGGAAAAGCAAAAACATTACGATTGTAATTAAAAGCAAGTTCAGCAGTGATGAGAGCCCCTCCTTTTCTCCCGCTTTCAACTACCACAACAGCGTCGGCAAGGCCTGCTATTATTCTATTACGCTGAGGAAAATTTCCTTTATCCGGAGCTTCATGAAAGAGATACTCAGTAATAAGCAATCCATTTTCGACGATTTGTTCAGCCAAGAGTTTATTGGTAGAAGGATATGTGTAAGCAAAGCCATGTCCCAATACAGCAATAGTCTTCAAGCTATTTTTCAACGCTTCTTCATGGGCAACAGTATCAACACCCGTAGCTAAACCACTAATAATGCAGACCGGTAGCAACGACAAAGATGATATTAGCTCCTCGGTTGCTTTTTTTCCATATGTTGAAATTTTTCGGGTGCCCACCACAGCTAGTTGATAAGCGATCTTTAATGCCTCAAGATTACCTCGATAAAAAAAGAAAATTGGTGCATCCTCGCAATTTTTCAAGCGATAAGGATAGTCCTCATCTAAAATGGTAAGATAACCAATGTGATATTTTTCTAACTGTTTAATTTCATTTTCCAGTATATGCAAAGCTTCAGATCTTGAGTCAACGATTCGTTTGGCAAGTCGTGGAGAAAGACCGCTCGATTTTTTGACCCAATTCTCTGATTTAAAGAAAAGATCTTTTAAAGAAACCAAAGAAAGAATTTTTCTAGCTTGAACATCACCAATTTGAGGAATTTGTTTTAAAGCAATCAATAAAAATCTGTCCTCCATTATCAAAGATAATTAGATTGTATTTTTGCAAAAATACCATTTAAAATGAAGAATTTGTTCTATGTTTTTGCCACCATTTTTTTTTCCATCCTTTTTGGTCAGCAAGGTGAAATAACTGGGGTGGTACATGAAAAGAGTTCAAACTTAGCTTTACCTGGGGTGCAAGTTTACATCCCCAAGCTCAACATGGGAACGGCAACTGATTCAACAGGGAGATTTAAGTTAGTTGTACCCATGGGGACACACGAAATTGTTTTTAAACTGATAGGCTATAAAGAAGAAAAAAGAACGGTAACGGTTGAAGCTAATAAAAAACTCAATGTGCAAATTGAAATGGTAGAAACTTCTACTTTGTTAAATGAGGTGGTAATTTCAGCAGGCAAGTTTGAACAAAAAATGTCTGAGGTTACTGTTTCGATCGATGTAATCAAGCCCGATTTTATACAATCCAACGCTACTACATCACTTGAAGCAGCTTTACAAAAGGTACCAGGTGTTGCTATCATGGACGATCAAGCTTCTATTCGTGGAGGGAGCGGATATTCTTACGGAGCAGGAAGTCGCGTTCTATTTCTCGTCGACGACATACCGCTGATAACTGGTGCAACAGGTGAAATACGATGGGAATTTTTACCCATTGAAAATGTTCAACAAATTGAGGTGTTGAAAGGGGCAAGTTCTGCCTTGTATGGTTCTTCAGCTTTAAATGGGGTTATTCATTATCGTACGTTCATTACACCCATTCAGCCATTCACCCAAATTACCACCCAGTATGGTATATATGGTAATCCCAAACGCAAAGCCATTCAATGGTGGGAAGGGTTCAACCCCACATTTGCCAGTATGCGCTTCTTTCATGGTCAAACCATAAAAAACTTTAGTTTTAATCTTGCTGGTCAACTTTTTTCTGATGCAGGATATCGTGAAAACGACAACGAACAGCGAGGTATAATAAGTGGATTCGTTCGTTATAAATTTCCAAAAAGTAATGGATTATCCATTACTATGCGTATAAATGCTATGAGAAGAGAAGGCAATAAATTCTTGCTCTGGCATGATGGAGACTCTGGAGTTTATCGAAAGAATGAAAACTTTCAACAAGTTATCAAAAATGATATTTTCGACGTATCACCTGCCTTAGACTACTGGAAAAACTCAACTACTCATCATGCAGTTAAATTTAAGTTATACAGTATTCGAAATTACACCAATACTCAACAAAACAATTACGATGATTTGTATTACGGAGAATACTTGTTTCAGAAAAAGCTTCAAGAAAATAGCCTAACCTGGTCAAATGGCCTTGTAGCAACCTATAACATCAGTCAAGCTGATATTTTTGGTAACCAAAATCACTTTGGAAAAAGTTTAGCTTTGTACACGCAAGCAGATAAAAAGATAGGTAGATTTAACATTTCTGCGGGAGGCCGTTTGGAAGGGTACCAAATTGATGATGATGCAGCCATTTATCAACCTGTTTTAAGAACGGGTGTTAATTACATGCTGTTTGAGAATACTTTTTTACGTGCATCATTTGGTCAAGGATACCGTTATCCTACGATTGCAGAACGTTATACGGCTACCTCCACCGGAAGTATTCGCATTTTCCCCAATCCTGATTTGCAGCCCGAGAAAGGTTATAGTGCAGAAGTTGGTTTTAAGCATGGGTTTCGTTTAAATACATGGCAAGGGGACCTGGACATTGCAGGATTTTTTATGCGTTACCGCGATATGATTGAATTTCGTTTTGGCTATTTTAACCCAGATACCGTAATATTAGTGGCTTATCCACCTTCCGATCCTAATTACTTCTTGAACTGGTTAGGCTTTAAAGCATTCAATGTTGAAAAAGCTCAAATCACAGGATTTGAAATAAATTTTAGCAACGAAGGAAAAATCTTCAATTTGCCAGCTCAATTTACGGTGGGCTATACCTATACTTATCCTCTTGACGTAAGCGACGAAGTTGATACACTAAAAAGTAGTTCGCGGAAAAAAATTTTGAAATATAGATTTTTTCATGACTTGAAAGTCGATGGTGAAGTTGGTTACAAAAAAGCTTTTATTGGAGCAAATGTCGAATTTCAAAGCAAAATTATTAACATTGATAGGGTTTTTGAAGATACCATCCGTTATCCCAATGGTACACCCATCTTCATACCACCTAGCAACGAACCTGCTCTGATGCTACCAGGACTTAAAGAATATCGAGAAAAACACAATGGTTTTGTGGTACTGGACGTTAGATTTAAATACAATTTTTCTGAAAAAGTCAGCTTCCTCTTCAACATCAAAAATGCTTTAAATGCTGAATATATGATACGTCCAGGGGATGTTCAACCTCCGCGAACTTTTGTCTTCCAGCTGATGGTGCGCGTATGACCGAATTTCACGATAAAACAATTCTTGTAGCACCACTCCCCTGGGGATTAGGACATGTTTCAAGGTTAGTTCCTCTTTTAAATCAATTTGTTCGAAACAAAAATACAGTATACGTCTATGCTCCACCCCACCTTCTCGAATGGCTATCCACCCAAGTAGAAGGATGTATTCTTATCGTGGAAAATTCGCATGAATTTACCTATGGATTTTCTTTTCATGTGTGGAAAGCTTTAACCGTCCCCTATTGGGTTATTTTGCATTATTTCCAAGATAGAAAAAAAATTAACAAGCTTATAAATTCTCTTCATCCTGATCTCATCATAAGCGATCATCGCTATGGTTTTTACCATGCAAACGTGCCTTCTTATTTTCTCACTCATCAAGTAATGCCGGCTTTACCATCATGGGCAAAGCTCTTTAAACCCTTGATACAAAACATATTGAAAAAAATTTATAGAAAATATACAGCTTTATGGATTATGGACTATGAGACAATGCCTGGTCTTGCAGGAGAACTTAGTCATCCACATTTTTTAAAAGATTTTCCGCATATATTTCTTGGACCACAATCTCGATTTACAACATCATCAAGCCCATGCAAAAAAGAAAATCAACTGACTTGGATTTTAAGCGGACCCACCCGTCATCGCAAAAAAATGTTACAAAAAATCATAACAGCTTTTTCACCCTTTCAACTTCCTATACATGTGTTTGGATCAACTCTCAAAAAGATTAAGCATCTCCCTCCTCATATTCATTTGCACGATGCAAATTCTAGGGAATTAGAAGAATTTATCAAAAAAAGCAAATGGATAATTTCTCATAGTGGGTACAGCACCCTTATGGATTTACACATCCTTCAAGTAAAAGCTTGGCTTTTCCCTACGCCAGGACAACCCGAACAACTTTATCTGCTTCACTTGCAAAAAAATAATCATTATTGCTTTAAGAATTTGAAAGCATTAATACGAGCTTTACAAGAAGATATTGAAAAAACGTTATTCAGTTATTAATACAACCACTTCGTTTTTTCTCACCTCAACGATTCCTCCTGAAATAGGAAAAAATTTTTCTGCTTTATCTGGCAAGATAACTCGAATTTCACCTTTTTCAAGGGTAGAAATAAGAGGAGCATGGTTTTGTAAAACCTGAAAAGAACCAAGTGATCCAGGAAATTGAGCTAGCTCTATTTCTCCTTCGAAAACCATCCCTTGCGGATTCAGTATCTTGATGTACATGGGCTAAGCTTTTGCTTGACTTAACAATTTTTTACCTTTTTCAATAGCCTGCTCGATTGTTCCGACCAGGTGGAATGCAGCTTCTGGAAGATCGTCAACTTCGCCGTCCAAGATCATTTTGAAGCCCTTTATAGTATCTTCAATGTTTACAAATTCGCCTGGAATACCGGTAAACTGAGTAGCTACGTGGAAAGGTTGCGAGAGGAAGCGTTGCACACGACGAGCACGATGAACAACCAATTTATCTTCATCAGAAAGCTCCTCCATACCAAGGATAGCAATAATGTCTTGCAATTCTTTATAGCGTTGTAAAATTTTCTTTACGCGTTGAGCCGTTTCGTAGTGTTCTTGTCCAACAATATCTGGAGAGAGAATGCGTGAGGTTGAATCGAGCGGATCAACAGCAGGATAAATCCCCAGCTCAGCAATTTTACGACTTAAAACGGTAGTAGCATCAAGGTGAGCAAATGTTGTTGCAGGTGCAGGGTCTGTGAGGTCATCAGCAGGAACATAAATAGCCTGAACAGATGTAATAGAGCCACGTTTAGTAGAAGTTATTCGTTCTTGCAAGATACCCATTTCAGTAGCAAGCGTTGGCTGATAGCCAACTGCAGAAGGCATACGACCCAGCAATGCAGAAACCTCAGACCCCGCCTGAGTAAAGCGGAAAATATTATCAATAAAAAAGAGAATATCACGACCGCCAGATTTTTCGTCGCCATCGCGATAATATTCAGCTATTGTCAGACCACTCAATGCAACACGAGCACGTGCTCCAGGTGGTTCATTCATCTGCCCAAATACCATCGTCAAAAGGCTCTTCTTTAGTTTGTCCATGTTTACTTTCGAAAGGTCCCAGCCACCTTTCCTCATGCTTTCTAGAAACTCTTCCCCATAGTTGACCAATCCAGCTTCGATCATTTCGCGCAAAAGATCATTTCCCTCACGTGTGCGTTCGCCCACACCAGCAAAAACAGAAAACCCATTATATTTTTTTGCGATATTATTGATAAGTTCCTGGATAATAACTGTTTTTCCAACGCCTGCACCCCCAAACAACCCAATCTTTCCACCTTTTGCATAAGGTTCAATGAGGTCTATAACTTTAATTCCGGTATATAAAACTTCCGTTTTAGTCGACAATTGCTCGAAGGTTGGAGGTTCTCGATGGATTTCATATCCTCTTTCTTTCGTAACCTTGGGTAAACCATCAATAGGATCTCCTACCACATTGAAAAGTCTTCCGTTGATTTCCTCTCCAATAGGCATGGTAATGGGCTTACCCGTATTTCTTACTTCCATCCCACGATAGAGACCATCTGTTGAATCCATAGCAATAGCCCTCACCGTGTTTTCTCCAATGTCTTGCTGAGTTTCAAGCACCAAGATATCGCCATTATCTCTGACCACTTCTAGAGCATCGTAAATTTTAGGCAAATCTTCTTCTTTATCAAAAACTACGTCCACTACGGGTCCTATAATCTGAACAATGCGTCCAATCTTATCTGCCATATACCAAAATTCTGTTGGCAAACATACGTTAATTTTTCAACATGAAAAAATGGTCTTCAAAATTTAAAATTCAAGAGGTAAAAATAGGCGAGATTTTACATTTTTCCCTTGTTTTACAGCAGGTTTCCAAGAAGGCATGGAAAGGAAAATACGTTCCAGTAATTCTCGTACTTCCTGCGATAATTCTTGCCCCAGCGTAGAAACACTTTCAACTTTTCCATCTTCTTTGATTACTAGAACTACAACGAGCGACGTTCCTGGAGAAAAATGAGTATTTAGATCCTTATGAAAACTAGAGAGATAAGCATTCAGAGCCTCATGGCCACCTGGAAAAAATGCTGGTGAATCCACTTCGGTGTAAATGTACCTACTTTCTTTGGTTTGTTGGGCAACAAGGGATGTAAAAGACAAAAATAAAAAAAGAATGAACACATGTTTCATGGTTTATTATTTTTGCAAAAATACGTTATCTTTGTTTGGTGGGGGAATATCACGAAAAAGATTTGATTGAACAATGGTTATCGCTCCCACGACCATTTAAAGCAACCTTGAGCGATGGTCGTGAAATTATCATTTTTTCTTCGGGTATCCCTAATCCCTACGATGGTCCTGACCTGATTGGATGCATTATTCAAACCAACGAGCATTGGCTTACAGGAAATATAGAAGTTCACATCAGAGCTTCTGATTGGTATCGTCATAAACATCACCAAAATCCTTTTTACGACAATATTTTATTTCAAATCGTACTTTACGACGACAAACCTTGTTTCAATTCAAAAGGGCAAATTATACCTAGCTTGCTCATTCCTATTCATTCAAATTCAGACCAAAGCTTCCCCAACACGTATATGCCTACTGCTAAACTTCTTGAAAATTTGTTTTTAAGTCGGCTAGAGCAACGCAAAAACTATTTCCTAAACCTTTGGAAGTTACATAAGTGGAATGTAAGGATTTCTCTTTGGCATCATATTTTAATAGGAATAGGGAAGCCTTATTTTACCGACGTGTTTGAATGGTTAGGGTTTGAGCTTCCTTGGCCTCATCTCTTTTCTTTTACTTGCCCAGCTCATATCGAATATCTCCTCAATAATTATCTTGCCACTTGCCCATTTCCCATCAAACGCAAGACTTTACCTTTATCCACCCTTGAAAAGAAACTTGAATTTTTCATAAAACTTTTTTACAATAAACGACACTATGTCCCTCATCAAATCTTATCTGAACATGTTTTTTTCTTTGCTAACAGCAAAGGCCATGTTTCATCTCGTTCCCAGATTTTTTTTGTAAATGGTCTTTTGCCTGCTTTATGTGTTTTATTTCCTGGAAAAGAAAAAGAGCTCACAGGACTTTTAAGAAAAATTCCAGCTGAAAAAAATGCAATAATTTCTACATTTGCAAAAGAATACCATTATCATCCTCAAAACATGATTGAAAGTCAAGCTATTCTTGAATTGGTCAAGCAAAAACATAATATGCCATTTTCTTTATTAAAATCAATCTCGCATGAAAGCAAAAGTTGAAGGTTGGGGAACACGGATTGGTCTTATTTTAGCCATGGCAGGCAATGCTGTGGGTTTTGGAAATTTTTTGCGTTTTCCGGTGCAAGCCATCCAGAATGGAGGTGGAGCTTTTATCATCCCATATCTGGTAAGCTTTTTAATCTTAGGGATACCTCTTTTACTAATTGAATGGGCAATTGGTAGATATGGCGGGCAATACGGTTTTCATAGTACTCCGTTTATGCTACAAAGCCTAGACCGAAGAGCGATTTGGAAATATGTAGGAATTTTTGGCATTTTCAGTAACATTGGTATTGCCGCATATTATACCTACATGGAGTCGTGGACATTAGCGTATGTATTCCACAGTCTTTTAGGAAGCTTCCAAGGACTAAATCAACACCAGGTCATTGAACTTTTCAACAACTATGTTTCGCTCGATAAAGCAACGCTCATTCCATTTGAATCTATCTGGTTCTTTCTGTTATGTTTGTTTTTAAATGTTTACATTTTAAGTAAGGGCTTAAGTGGAGGAGTGGAAAAAGTAGCTTTAATAGCTATGCCTCTCCTCATTTTGTTTGGGATATTTTTAGCTATTAAAGCAGTTTCCATTAAAGCAGGAGATCATGGAGCAGTAGAAAATGGCATTGCTGGTCTTAATTTTCTCTGGACGCCTCATTTTGATTCCATCTGGAATCCAAAAGTTTGGTTTGCAGCAGCAAGTCAAATATTTTTTACCCTTTCTTTGGGGATGGGTTCGATTCAAGCTTATGCCTCTTATTTAAAGCAAAAAGACGATATTGTTTTAAACTCCATGACAGCTGGATGGACCAACGAATTTGTAGAAGTCGTGCTAGGTGGAGCTATTGTCATTCCCATTTCCATTGGATTTTTAGGGTTTGATAAAGTAGTAGAAATTACCCAAATCGGAGGGCTTGGACTTGGCTTTAAAACCTTACCTTATCTCTTTTATCAATGGGGTGATGCCATGGGTACCATCGTTAGTTTACTGTGGTTTACCCTGCTATTTTTTGCTGGAATAACTTCTTCTTTAGCTATGGGGGTCCCCGTTCAAGGTTTCCTACGAGACGAATTTGGCTTTTCAACAAAAGCATCAGCCTATATTTTTGGCATTATCATTCTTTTGCTCGGTATTCCTACAGTGGTATTTTTCAATGAAGGAGTTTTTGATGAATACGATTATTGGACAGGATCTTTTTCACTTTTCGTATTTGCAGCCTTAGAAGCCATTCTTTTTGCGTGGTTTTTCGGCTACAAAAAAGGTTGGGAAGAAATTAACCGTGGAGCTGAAATCAAAATCCCAAACATGTATAAGTACATCATTGGTTATGTAACTCCTGTATTACTTATTCTAGTCTTCTTAGGAACTGTTTTTAAACCCGTAGATAATGACTGGATAGCAGCTTTTCAGCAACTTTTTTCAGGTCAAGGATGGCCTTTTGCTTACGATAGTCTAGTCGGGAAAATTGCAAATTTAGAATTAAAGCATCAACTTTCGATAGCAACTGATCCAGACATTATTCTTCAGATTAAACGCCGCATTTGGCTATCAAATTTTGCTAAAATACTTCTGCTCGTTGTTTTTATTGCGATTGGGTATTTTGTTTATCTTGCCTACAAGAAAAGAAAAAAAGAAAACCGTTGGATATGAATACATCAGCTTTGATTTTCATGTTAACCACATGGATCCTTATTATAGGAGCATGTATCTACTTCTATTACCTAGTCCTCCGCTCACAAATTAAAAAGCAGGAAGAAAAAAATTAACTTTCTGTTAATAATTTGTAAAAAAAACTTTTGAAAAATACCGATTTTTCTTCTTAACTTTGTAAATAAAAAGGCGAATATGAAATTGTATTTATTAGTTTTATCCGTCCTTATTTTATCGTTCCTTAATGCCCAAGTTAGCATTGCCCCAGGGAACACGTATACGCAAGATTTTAATTCCATAGGAACAAGCGAAGCAGCAACTTTACCATCAGGTTGGAAAGTCGATAATCCTAATTCGGTTAGATCCGTTGGTAGTTACAGCGATGCAGGTACTCATACAACACGACGTGCAGGTAATTACATGTCAAGCACTGCCGCTCATGGTATATATAACTTTGCAGCAGGTAATCCAGATACTTCAACGGAAAGAGCTGTTGGAGGACTTTCAAGCAGAGATAAATCAAAATCTGTAAATGTATACCTTTTTTTAAGAAATGCTGGAACGACCGACATTACCAGTTTTAATATTTCTTACAAAGTTGAAAAATATAGGAAGGGAAAAAATTCGGCTGGTTTTACCATTCAGCTATATTATTCTACCAATGGCTCTACTTGGACGAGTGCTGGATCTTCATTTACTACAAGCTTTTCAGCTGATGCTGACAACGAAGGTTATCCATCAGCACCAGGTGTAACAGTAAATGTTTCAGGCACTTTAACGGTAACCGTTCCCCCAAATGGAAACTTTTATTTGGCTTGGAATTATTCGGTTACCTCTGGTTCGACCACTACTAATGCTCAAGCATTAGGAATTGATGATGTAAGCATTGAAGCTGTAGGAAGTTCAACCCCTACATTGAATGCTACACCCACCTCAATAATAGGACTTAACTACACCTACGGCAGCGGACCATCTGCCTCTCAAACTTTTACCGTAAGTGGTAGCAACTTATCCCCAGCTTCAGGAAACATCACAATCACAGCACCCACAAATTTTGAAATTTCACTCAACGGCACCGATTTTTATTCAACGCTTTCCCTACCCTATAGCAGTTCTACCCTTGCTTCTACAACGGTATATGTTCGCTTGGTCGGAGGATTAAATGTAGGATATTACAATGGCAATGTAACCATAAGCGGTGGTGGCGCAACATCTATCAATGTTAGCGTAGATGGGACTGTTTCTACAGTAAATAATTTCGCTCCAGGAGACTTTGCTGTTTTATCCGTTTGTTCAAACATCAATTGTCAAGGAGGAGCTAACGGAGACGATGAAATCAGCTTCATGTGTTTTAAAGACATCAACCCAGGAGATGAATTTATCATTACCGATAATGGTTATCAACGCTCAAACGCAAATATGTGGGGCAACAGTGAAGGAACTTATAGAATAGTGCGAACAGGATCAACCATACCAGCAGGCACAGTCATTACCATTCGACTTCATAATGCAAGTCCTTATTTCGAAGGAGTTTATCCCGACAACAATTGGAGCATGACCAATTTGAATTTTCCTGGAACTTCTGTTGTTTTAAATAGCAATGGAGATCAAATATATTTCATGCAAGGAGGAACGTGGAACAGAGGCACTTCTAATGGTAGTCACGATGCTACTTATACACCCGGAGTATTTCTTTTTGCTTTTAACACCAACGATGTATGGCAAGATTTTGCTGACAGTACCCAGCATTCTGGATTGGTCCCCGGCATGGAATGTTTTAATATGATGCCTGGGGTGGCAACTGATTTCATTGAATATACAGGACCTACTACCCCTGCTACCAAACGTGAATGGATAAATCGCATTAACAATTCTGCTAACTGGACCGATCGAATCAATTGTTCAACTTATTTTGCTAGTGGTAATAGAATTCACTACGGGCAATCTTACACCATTTTATCAGGAGGTTTTGCTCCTGGCATTTGGACAGGAAGTTATAATACCGACTGGTTTAATTGCCGAAACTGGCAAGATCTGGAAATACCTGATTCACTTACCAATGTAACCATACCCTCTTCGGGAGTAACCTATGATCCTACTATTGACACACCACCTACCACGCCAGTTGCTTACACGGCAGCATATTGCAACAACATAGATATTCAAAGTGGTAGAACCTTAACGATGAACAACAGTGCAAGCCGCCTGGATGTATATGGAAATTTCAACAATCAAGGATCCCTAAATTTTACCAATGGAGTTATAAACTTTGTAAGCGGCAACGATACCATCTCCGGAATTGGTTTGCAATTTAATAAGCTAGGAATAAAAAAGTCTTCAGCTTCACATACAGTACAACTGCAAAACGACATCTTTATTTCTAATCAACTGGATTTAACTCGAGGTAAAGTGGTTACCGGAAACTATAAAGTAGTCGTAACAAACACAAGTTCAAATGCCATTGTTAATCATAGCACCAACAGTTATATTGTAGGCAATTTGCGTCGATATGTGAATAGCACAGGCTCTTACGATTTTCCACTGGGCTCATCTTCATATTACGAGCTTGGTTCTATCAATCTAAACATGTCATTCGGACTTAGTTACATTGATGGGTATTTCACCACACCACATGTCACACCTATTAACATTTCTTCCCTTGGTTTAACGGTTAACGGAACTTTACTTACCGAATTACTCAACTATGGTTTTTGGACTTTTACTCCCAATGGTGGAACATATAATTACGACATCACACTTACCTCTCGCGGACATACCAACGAAGGGCCTACTGCGGAATCACATGCAGTAATCAAGAGAGCTAATTCAAGTGTGGATTGGGTAAGCGAAGGTACTCACAACAATAGCGATCAAAGTATGGTTTCAGGAGTCTATGTCACGGCAAAACGCAGAAGTTTAACTGCATTTAGTGATTTTGCCATAGCAAAAGCAAATGGTGCTTTACCTGTAGAATTAACTCAATTTGACATTAGAAAAAGTGATCATGAAGTTACCATCTGGTGGGAAACAGCCTCTGAGACCAATTGTGACTTTTATCGACTGGAAAAATGGGATGGCTCAAGCCTCATAAAGAGTTGGTATGTTCAGGGTCAAGGCACAACTTCCCAGATCTCACACTACGAAATTAACGATTCATGGATGCCTGGACTTTTTGTATATAAATTATATCAAACAGATTATGATGGAACAGAACATTTCTTAGGCGCTCGAATTTTAGAAAACAAAAGAAATCCAATGTTACATGTAGTACAAAAAGGGAATTTGTTATCCATTTCAGGATTGGAAGGCAAATCCACCATCATGCTTTTGGATGAACTTGGACGCAAACTTTCTGAAATATACACAACTGAGGGACAGGCAGATGTAACCCTCCCCTCCGCATCACAAATCTACTTTTTGCAAATTCTAAACAATGGCCAACATATTTATCATCAACTTTTAACACCTACCTTTAATCAAAATTAAACCCTCAAAAACACTCCAGACGATTGGAAAAACGATGTATTAAATATTGAAAAAAATTTTAATCGTTGATCCCCCTGTATCCCCCTTTGTAAGGGAGGAAAATTAAAAGGGGGATTTTTTAACTGCTAGTAAAAGCCTTGTTCTTTCTCTCACTCCCCACAAGAAGAATGAGCTCCACTCCCGTTGATAAAAACTTTATTTTGCGTAATTGTTTAGCAAAAATATTTACCGCTTTCTTCACCTAATAAACTACTTTTGCTTGAACAGTGTAAATTGTCTCCATATTTTTTCCACTATTATGCCCCCTTCAGTTGCTTTTAGCAAAACTGATGTAAAAGAGTTTTTCCCGATGATGTTTTTCAATTTAAATTCTTTTCTCCGCTTTGTTGTTAAAAAAATAAAATGAATTGTTTAAAACAACTAAGCTTATTCCCCCTTACGAGCTATGAAAAAATTATTTTGAAATAAATACAAAATTCAAAAGTACTAGAAACTTATTTTTTCAGTACTTCTAGCACTTTTTGGCCAATAAAAGCTGGATTGTCTACCACATGGATTGCTGCTTCGGATAAATATGCTTTTTTCATTTGAGCTGTATCCCACTTACCGCCTATGATGGCTCCTGCATGTCCCATGGTTCTTCCTTTGGGAGCTGTAGACCCAGCAATAAAAGCCACCACGGGTTTTTTAGGATTGCTTTTGTAATAATCTGCAGCCTCAATTTCCGCATTTCCTCCAATTTCGCCAATCATAACTATGGCTTCTGTATCAGGATCTTGCATAAACATTTCCAGGATTTCTTTCATGCTAGTTCCAATGATGGGGTCACCTCCAATGCCCACCATGGTAGATTGCCCCAACCCAACTTCTGTGATTTGATGAACTGCTTCATACGATAAGGTCCCACTGCGAGACACAATTCCTACATGACCTCGACGATGTATAAAACCCGGCATAATACCCAGCTTAGCTTCACCTGGAGTAATGATGCCAGGGCAATTTGGCCCTATCAAACGACTACGAGTGTGCTTTAAGAAATTTTTCACGCGCACCATGTCTTGTACGGGAATTCCCTCGGTAATACACACAATAATTTCTATACCAGCGTCTGCTGCTTCAATAATAGCATCTGCTGCAAAAGGTGCAGGTACAAAAATCACCGAAGCATTTGCTCCCGTAGACTTTACAGCTTCCTGAACAGTATTAAAAACAGGTAAATTCAAGTGCATACTACCGCCCTTTCCTGGACTTGTTCCACCAACGACCTGTGTACCATATTCTATCATCTGCGATGCATGAAATGTTCCTTCTTTGCCTGTAAAACCCTGTACAATTACACGGGTGTTTTTATTTACAAGAATACTCATTTCCGCTAAAATTTATGAGCAAATTTCGTATTTTTTTTTATACCAACAATAACTAAAAAATCAAATGGCCATGATGGAACACCCTCGCAAGTCGCTAAAATCTAGCCGACCAAGAACTTCAAATTTACCTTCTCCGCCCCATTGCCCAATATCTTCGGTTGCAATGAAAGGGCAAGAATATACATTGACCAGATCAATAAGGTGAATAAGACCTCTTTTTTGCTGTGTATTTCTATCCAAAAGATCATTTGGATCACGCAAAAAAACTTTGAGCCATGGAGGAGTCGAAAAAATTCCATCATGCTTTGCATACGCTTGCGACAAAAGCTCAGTCATTCCATATTCGCTATGCACCGATGGAACACCAGTTTGTTTTTTAATAAATTCGTGCAAATAAAACTTGGGCCATTCCTCACCTCGACCTTTCATGCCCCCCGTTTCCATGATAATAACATCGTGATAATCACCTGGATATTGTTTAAAAAAATCAATAAGGGCATGCGTTACCCCAAGTAAAAGAATGGTTCTATCTTTTTTCTCCTGAAGATACTTAAGTTTTTCGTGCAAGGAATTGAAATCCCGTAGGAAAAAACCACTTTCTTGTGATCCTGAGACTTCCATAAGCATTTTGACCATGTAAACAAGCGATGAATTAGGTCGCTCAAGATAGCCCGGAAGCAAAGCCAAAAAATGATAATTTTTGGGATGACCATAAAACAGCTCAAACCCGAGAAGTGCTGATTGCCTATACAGCTCTGGACTTACAATGTAATGATAACCTTTTCGCTGCTCAGTGGTGCCACTCGTTTCAAAAACCAATTTTTCATCGTAACCTTCCAACACCACTTTGTAGTGTTTAAAAATTTGCACAGGTAAGCAAGGAATAGTTTCAATATGCAAAACATCTTGTTTCCGTATTCCAATGCTTTCACAAAACCTTCGATATACGGGATTTTTTTCATAATGAAGCTCAAAAAGCTCAAGAGCTACTTCTTCAAATGCTTTGTCCTCTTGCAGCGAAAATATTTTTTCTTCCAAGTGACTTAGCAACACTTTTTTGCAAATTTCAGAAAAAATTGTTTGATAAGAGAACTTTTTACTTCTGTTAGCTCATCATTACTTTTAAATATTCAAAACAATGAATTTATTTTCCTCCAATACAAAATTTTGCAGAGATTTTATCAAAAATTAATCGTGTTACCTATAAGCACTAAAGAATACCTTTCATGCGATTGAATAAAAAAGAAGGCCTGTTACAAACGTCAAAACAGAAAATTGATCTTATTTGGATTTCTTTTCGTTTAGGCTAGAATTTTTCTCCACCACGCTTGTTGGTCCATATTTATTTTGAATACTTTAATTGAACAATTTTTATTTTGCAAAGCTTCTTTTTCCCATACCTTTACGTGATCTTTATTTAATCGTCCAAGCCATCTTGCCTAAAATATAAATACATAAAAATCAGTCGAATCATTGACAGGAAAAGAAACAGCGTTACCTTTTAAATCTTTTAGTTTACTGGTTAAGTCATTCATCTTAAAGGAAGGATCATACATAATTAAACATGATTTCTTTGGTAAGTGAAGAAATAAAAGAAAAAGCATTAGCGTTGCATTGACTTTCTTCACGATACTTTAACAAATTACCATCCTTGTTAAAAACCATAATATCGGGTCTTGCTTTGGCAAAGCTAATGTTTTTGATAGCCCAAATCCGATCTTGCTCGCTAAGTGCATACATGTTATCTAGTAAAAGCCTTTTTTTAGCAACATATTTTAAAAAACTTTTTTCGGATTCTACCTTTGGCTTTTTCTCACCATAAAGGATTTTTAAAACAGATGTACAACCCGATAAGAAAATCAGAAGAATCGTTGCAACATTAATAATCTAGATTGTTTTTTGTTTTATGGAGCTAATTTTAACTAACATTAATATTTTTTTTTACACTTTTTTTCAAAATTAGAAAAAAATAAAAAAATCAATTTCGCCTTTTTCAGTTTTATTACTCCAAAAAAATTTTCTTTTTATTTTGGTTTGACGCTTCTATTTTTTGGTTAATTTTCCAAAATTTTCAATTTTCAGTTGAGGTACCTAATAATTGAGCATTGCACAACGCAAAAATTATTTTAATTTATTTTCCACTTTCTCTTAATTCAATCCAAAAGAACACTTGAGCGTATCAGGTGAATCATGTAACTTTGCATACAATATGAAAATTACCATCGACGGCTTAGTTAAAGAGGATACTTATAGAACCAAAGGTTTGCGAAGGCAACTGATGGCCCTTTTACGAAGCAAGGGCATTCAGGATGAGAATGTACTAAAAGCCATGGAAAAAGTTCCACGCCATTTTTTCATGGATAGTGCCTTTGTCGAATTTGCGTACAGCGATCAACCTTTCCCCATTGGAGAAGGGCAAACCATCAGTCAACCCTACACCGTGGGTTTTCAAACACAGTTATTAGAAGTCAAGCCCCTTATGAAAGTGCTGGAAATTGGTACCGGTTCTGGCTACCAGGCTGCTATTTTACATGTGATGGGGGCTAAAGTTTTTACCATTGAACGTATTCACAAGCTTTATCTAAAAGCAAAAAACCTACTATCTACCATGGGATACCACTCCATCCGCTGTTTTTATGGCGATGGAAACAAAGGCCTTCCCACTTTTGCTCCTTTTGATAGAATACTTGTTACGGCTGGGGCTCCTGTCGTGCCAGAAACTCTCATAGCTCAACTTGCTCCTGGGGGCATTCTGGTGATACCCGTTAACTCTTCATCCCAAGTTCAAATCATGAAAAGAATCATCAAACATCCCGATGGAAAAATGGATATAGAGGACCATGGGTATTTTAGATTTGTTCCTCTCCTCGAAAACAAAGAATAATGATTCGCAAAGAAGACATAGCACGAGTTCTTGAAACAGCCCGAATTGAGGAAGTGATTGGGGATTTTGTAAAACTTAAGAGATCGGGTAGCACCTATGTTGGGCTTTGCCCTTTCCACTCAGAAAAAACGCCTTCCTTCCATGTTAATCCAGCTCTTGGCATTTTCAAATGTTTTGGTTGTGGTAAGGGAGGAAACATCATAACTTTTCTTCGGGAGCATGAAAAATTCAGCTACATTGAAGCCATTCGATATCTTGCTCAACGCTACGGTATTGAACTTATAGAAATTCGCGATGAAACAAGCGAAGAAGAACAAATTTCCCGCACCGAAGAAGAACAAGCCTATCACATACATTCTTTTGCCCATCAATGGTTTATGGAGCAACTGTGGGAAACGGGCGAAGGTCAAAGCGTAGGTCTTGAATATTTTCGAAAAAGAGGACTTACGGACGCTACCATCAAAAAATTTGGGCTAGGCTACTCCCCTATTCAGAAAGATGCCTTTTTACAATATGCTTTAAAACATGGCTACAGCATCGAATCACTTCAAAAAAACGGCCTGGTTACAGAACATAAGCTTGACAAATTTGCAGGGCGGGTTATTTTCCCCATTCAGAGCATAGCAGGGCGTGTCATAGCTTTTGCTGGAAGACTTTTACAGTCCAACAGCAATGCTCCAAAGTATCTTAATTCTCCAGAAACCATTATCTACAAAAAAAATCAAACCCTCTACGGCCTTCATCATGCAAAAAGCAAAATCGTACATCAAGACGAATGTTTCTTGGTTGAAGGCTACATGGATGTTCTGTCCTTATCGCAGCTGGGTTTCGAAAACGTGGTGGCAAGCAGTGGCACAAGCCTTACCGAAGGTCAAATTCGCCTCCTATCCCGCTACACCGAAAACGTAACCATCCTATACGATGGAGATACAGCTGGGCAAAAAGCAACACTAAGAGCCATCGACATGCTTCTTGAGGCTGGCTTATCCATTCGTATCATTTCCCTTCCTCCGTCTGAAGATCCAGACACCTTTGCACAAAAACATAAGTACGAAGAAGTTAATGATTATTTTCGTCAGCACAAGCAAACTTTCATTGAATTCAAAGCAGCTAAACTTTTGCAAGAAGCTCAAAACGATCCCATAAAAAAAGCTGAAGCCATTGCTGACATCGTACGATCGATTTCTCTCATTCCAAAACCAGTCATACGTGACCAATTCATCCTAGATGTAGCCAAAAAATTCGAGCTAAACGAAAAAACACTTATGTTGGAACTTAATAAGCAACTATCCCAACGCTTACATAAGGGAGCTTCCGTCACAACTTCTAGCCCGTCTCAGCAAATACTTTCGACCTTTTCCACCGAAAGAGATCGATATCTGGCAGAATTAAATTTGCTTAGGACATTGCTACTCCATGGAGACCGCGAACTCACCCTTTACGACGAAGATAACCTCCCTATTTCCATGCTTGCAGCTCAGTATGTGATTCAGGAACTCGAAAGCGATCAAATTTCTTTTGAAAACCCCGATTTTCAAAATATTTATCAAAAAATCCTGCAGCTTGTTCAAGAAAATAATTTTTCCTTAAAAACACTTATCACTCTACTCGATGCAGGAGAAGCCACCATCATCTCATCCCTCCTCATGGAGCAAACCCAGCTCTCCAGTAATTGGGAAGAAAACGACATTTTCGTCGAATCCACACAAAACAACAATTATTTGCTACTTAGTGAAATCAATACCACCATCCTTCGTTTAAAATATTCGATCGTACAACAACACATTTTTGTGATTGAACAGGCTTTGAAAAATAATCCTGACGAGGAAAAATTACAAGAATTACTTCACGACTACATAAGATGGGATAAGTTGGCAAAAGAAATTGGCAAACATCTACATTTAAATATCAATCCTGGAAAAAGTATCGAACACTTTCTATAGTGTATTTTTGTAATCTGAAATTCTCCTATGGCTAAAAAACAACAGCAACACAGGGTATTTATTAAAAACAAAAATGCACATTTCGAATACATAATTCTCGAAAAATACATAGCTGGCATTGTATTGAAGGGTACAGAAATCAAAAGCATAAGGCAAGGAAAAGTTAGCATCAACGAAGCTTATTGTACATTTCAAAATGTAGAGCTATATGTAAAAAACATGAACATCAGTCCGTACGAACACGGCACATACAATAATCATGAACCCAAAAGAGATAGAAAGCTTTTGCTTACAAAACGAGAACTTACGCGTTTGCAAACCAAAGTCAAAGAAAGTGGGTTAACCATCGTACCTCTATCGCTCTTCATAAATGAGAAAGGCCTAGCTAAAATAGAAATTGCTCTTGCACGTGGCAAAAAAGCTTACGACAAACGAGAAACCATTAAGCAAAGAGATGAAGAAAGATATCGAGCACGCATGCACGATTATGATATTTAATTTTTTAGTAAATTTGCCCTCACATTTTTGAAACATGGGAGAAAACGTCATGGAAAACAAAGAGAGCGTGAATACTATAGAAACAAAAGATTTGTTAGAACAAAACGAAGCGGGAAAAGGTCCAATAGAAGAATATTACGCTAAGGGAGAAAATCAATTCTCTTTTGAAAATGAAGTCGATAACAGTCAAGACGATGACTCCCGAGATTTTTTAGAAGAGAACGAACTTATTAAAAAAGAATGGGACAATTTATCGATTGAAGAATTATATCAAACCGCATTGGATTTATTGCAAAATTCCAACAATATATTAGAAATTCGAGATGCTATATTGAAGTTAAAAAGTCTTCACGACGCCAAAGTACAAATTGAACGAGGGAAATTAGCAGAAATCACTGACCCCGCTCAATACGAGGAAAGAAAAAATTTTCTGGATAAGCAAATCGACGCTTTTGAAACCGTTTGGAGCATTTACAAAGAAAAACGTAAGCAATATTTAGAAGAATTAGCACGTGAACAAGAAGAGAACTATAAGAAAAAACTTGCGTTGCTCGATGAATTAAAGCAACTCATTGATTCCGATCAACCCTTTAAGGTCACTTACGATGCCTTCAATAAAATACGTGAGAAATGGCAAGAAATCGGAAAAGTACCTCCAAGCAAAAACAATGAACTTTGGTTAAGCTATAATCACTATGTTGCCCTTTTCATGGACAAAATAAAACAGTTCAAAGAACTCCGTGACCTGGATATGAAGAAAAACCTTGAGCAAAAAATTGAGCTCTGCGAACTTGCCGAACAACTTCTTTTAGAACCCAATATTCATGTTGCCTTTAAAAAATACCAGGAATATTTCCAATATTGGAAAGAAATTGGTCCGGTACCGCCCGATAAACGTGATGAAATTTGGGAAAGATTTAGAATTGCTGGAGAAAAACTTAAAGAAAAAAGACTTCAATACTATCAGGAAATTGAAAAAAAATATGAAGCTAATCTCGAAGCTAAAAAAGCTATCATCAACAAAGCTCGAGCCATTGCTAGCGGCGACTACTCGACCATGAAAGAATGGAATGAAGCTAATCGAAAGATGACTGAACTCATTGAACTTTATAAAAATGTTGGCCCCGTTCCTCGTGAACAAAGTGAAAAAATCTGGCAAGAATTTCAAAGCATTCTCAATGCCTTTCATCAAGCCCGAAAACAATTCATTGAAGCTTATCAAGAAGAACTGAATGCTAACTATCATAAAAAACTTAATCTTTGCCTAGCTGCTGAAGCTATTAAAAACAGTACGGATTGGAAAAACGCAACACAAGAACTCATTCGACTCCAACAAGAATGGAAAAAAATTGGTCCCGTACCACCCGCTGTAAGTGATGTCATTTGGCGCCGATTTAGAGCTGCCTGTGACGAATTTTTCAACCGAAAAAATCAATATTTTTCCGAATTAAAAGATAGCGAAAAACAAAATCTTGAAAAGAAACGTCAGCTCATCGAAGAGCTCAAAGCTTTTCAATTTACCGACGATAAGAAGAAAAATTTAAGTATACTTCAAGAATTTCAGCGCAGATGGTATGAAATAGGACGCGTACCTCTCGAAGAAAAAGATAAGATCCAAGATGAATGGAAAAAACTGGTGAACGACTTGTATGCTAAATTGAACCTACAAGGCGGTGAACTGGAAATGAAAAACTATCAAGAAAAAGTAAAATCGTGGGCTGACTCACAAGGGGGCAAAGAAAGAATCCGTCAAGAACTTAAAAAATTGAGATTCCAAATTGGCAAGCTATCGCATGATGTTCAACTGTGGGAAAACAATTTATCTTTCTTCTCCAACAGTAAAAATGCTGAAATATTGCTAAAAGAATTTAACGAAAAAATTGAGCGAGCAAAAAACGAAATAAAGGTTCTTAAAGAAAAGGAAAAGTACCTCTTGAGTTTTCTGAACCAAAAAAATGAGTAATTTTACCGTTCCATCATTGTCCTGTGGTGTAATTGGCAACACGTCTGACTCTGGATCAGAAGATTCCAGGTTCGAGTCCTGGCAGGACAACAATAGGTTGTGTGGATGAGCTTGCGTGGAGATTTTTTTTCGTATCTAGCACAAACCTCTCAGTCACCTCTTGGACTTGAGATTGAATCTGCACAAGGACAGGTACTTATAGGGAAAAATCAACGAAGATACATTGATTTGATTTCAGGCATTTCAGTTAGCAACTTAGGGCATCATGTACCTGAAATCATCAAAGCTATTGAAGATCAACTTCACAAGCATACGCATGTTTTAGTCTACGGAGAGCTTATCCAAGACGTGCAAGTTGCTTTTGCAAAAGCTTTAATTCAAGAATTACGAGAACCTTTCGAACAAGTTTTTTTTGTAAACAGTGGATCCGAAGCAGTTGAAGGAGCTTTAAAACTAGCAAAACGCTATACTCATCGACATGAAATCGTTGCCTTCGAGGGAGCATATCATGGGTCAACACATGGAGCATTGAGTCTTATTTCTGACGAAAATTATATACGTCCCTTTCGGCCTTTGCTTCCATCCATTCGAAGGTTACGCTTTAACAACATAGACGATCTAAAAGAAATCAGTGGTGATACAGCAGCTGTAATAGTTGAACCTGTACAAGGAGAAGCTGGAGTTAGGCCTGCTAAACCAGCTTTTTTGGAAGCTTTGAGGGAACGTTGCAACGAAACGGGAGCTCTTCTCATTTTTGATGAAATTCAGACAGGTTTCGGCCGCACTGGGTCTCTCTTTGCTTTTCAGCAATACCATGTTATTCCAGACATTTTGGTACTTGGAAAAGCTCTAGGTGGTGGTCTTCCATTGGGGGCTTTTATAGCAAGCCGTCAAATCATGGAAAAACTTACCTACGAACCTCCGCTAGGTCATATTACTACTTTTGGAGGACACCCATTGTCTTGTGCTGCTGGCCTAGCTGCGTTCAAGCTCCTTTTAGAAAAATTTCCAGACCTAAAAGTAAAAGAAAAATCATATCTGTTTCAATACCTTATCAAGAAACATCCTTTCATCAAAGAAGTAAGAGCAAGTGGCTTACTCATAGGCATGGAATTAATGAACGAAGAAATAACCCAAAAACTGATTCATTTATTGTTGGAAAACAACATCATCGCTGACTGGTTTCTTTTCTCACCTCAGACACTCCGAATAGCTCCACCTCTTACCATTGACAATGAAACAATTATTTTCGTAGCAAATACCATCAATCAACTATTGATGCATCTGGAAAAATATGAACAACGATGAATTTTTTTTAAAGCGAGCCATTGAATTAGCTCAAGAAAATGTGAAAAAAGGACGAGGTGGTCCTTTTGGTGCTGTAATTGTCAAAGATGGGAAAATCATAGCAGAAGGTACCAATTTAGTGACATCGAGCAACGATCCAACGGCACACGCTGAAATCGTAGCTATTCGCAACGCTTGTAAAGAGTTGGGAACTTTTCAACTGACAGATTGTGAAATATATAGTAGTTGTGAGCCATGTCCCATGTGTCTAGGGGCAATATATTGGGCTCGACCCAAAAGACTTATTTTTGCTGCCACGCGCCAAGAAGCTGCTCAAGCTGGTTTTGATGACGAATTTATATATCAAGAAGTTTCAAAATCCATTGAACAACGACATCTACCAACCCAACAACTTCCTATCGAAGAACGAATGAAACCTTTTGATGAATGGAACAATACCAACAACAAAATCCCCTATTAAGGATTGATAAAATTATTTGTAGTTTTGCATAAATAAGTAAATCATATGTGTGCGTTTGACAAGAGTAGGAAGGAAGAAATTTTCACAAAAGCCGTGCGTGCTGGAAAGCGAACTTATTTTTTCGATGTAAAAGTCACTAGTAATGGCGATAAATACCTAACAATAACTGAACGAAAAAGAAAAGTTAACCAGCTAACCGGTGAGTTTTTTTACGAAAAGCACAAGATTTTCCTTTATCGAGAAGATTTCGACAAATTTACACAAGGATTGTCGGCAGCTTTAAATTTCATAAAAACAGGACAATTGACAGAGGAAGAAAGCAAAGTTTTCGATCAAATAGATGAAACCGAATTGCTTAGCTATTTAAGCGATTTCGATGAAGAAGAAAACAAATAATACCCATGGGGAAAATTATTTCAATAGCTAATCAAAAAGGTGGTGTAGGTAAAACAACAACAGCTATAAATGTTGCTGCTGCTCTCGCCGTACTGGAAAAAAAGGTCCTTTTGATAGACGCTGATCCGCAAGCTAATGCTACTTCAGGATTAGGTTTTGATCCTAAAAATATAAAAATAAGTATTTACGAATCCATCATTGAACACATCGACATAAAAAAAACCATTCTTTCAACTAAAGTGCCTAATCTGGATCTTGTACCTGCTCATATTGATTTAGTAGGTGCAGAAATTGAGATGATTGACATCGAGCAGCGAGAACTCATGATGCGACATGTCGTACGCCCTATTGCTAACGAATACGATTTTATCTTTATTGATTGTTCACCATCGCTTGGACTTATTACGGTAAATGCGCTGACGGCAGCAGATTCTGTGCTCATTCCTGTCCAGTGTGAATATTTTGCTCTAGAAGGTCTTGGCAAACTTCTCAATACAATCCGTTTGGTTCAAAGTAAACTTAATCCAAAGCTAACCATTGAAGGTATTCTACTTACCATGTATGACTCTCGCCTTCGCCTTTCAAATCAAGTAGTCGAAGAAGTTAAAGCTCATTTTCAGCATATGGTCTTTGAAACCATTATACCGCGAAACACTAAGTTGGGTGAATCCCCTTCTTTTGGAGAAAGTATAATCACTTACGATATTGAAAGTAAAGGAGCCATTGCTTATTTAAATTTAGCCAGAGAAATTCTCATGCGAAATGAACAAAACAAAACTTGAGCATATGACAGCCGATCATAAACGCAAAGCTTTAGGGCGAGGCTTAGGTGCACTTCTCAATGTAGATGAAAATGCAGAAAATTCCATATTCCCTCTAATTAACATTGACTTAATTGATACGAATCCCTATCAGCCACGAAACACCTTTGAAGACGAAAAATTATTGGAACTTTCTGAATCCATCAAGCATTTAGGTGTTATCCAGCCCATCACTGTTCGAAAACTTGAAAATGGCAGATACCAACTCATATCTGGGGAACGGAGATTAAGAGCAGCCAAGTTAGCAGGTCTTACCTCTATTCCAGCTTTCATTCGAGATGTTTCTGAAACGGAAATTCTTCAGCTTGCCCTTGTAGAAAATATCCAGCGAGAAGATCTCAACGCCATTGATGTTGCCATTGCTCTTGAAAAACTCATTGAAGAATATAACCTCACACAAGAACAATTAAGTGAAAAAATTGGGAAAAACCGCGCCACCATAGCTAATTTCCTTCGCTTGCTAAAATTACCTGTAGAAGTGCAAGCAGCCATCAGAGAAGGTAAAATCTCTATGGGGCACGCGCGCGCCCTCATCAACTTGCCGAGCATAGAACTTCAACTTGAAATTACAGAAAAAATTATTCAAAACGACCTTTCAGTCCGCCAGGTCGAAGAACTCGTCCGAAAATTACAAGAAGAAAAAGACAAAAAAATCGTAAAAGAAGATGCTCCCCTCCCATCCTCTCTTAAACGCATACAGGATGTCATCGAGTCTCATGGCTTAAAACTAAAAATTAAGCACCAAAAACGTAAGGGTTCTATCACCATTCACTACAAAAATGAAAAAGAATTGGACAAAATTTTAGCTCTTCTCCATATTCATGAAGATTAAATTTTTTTTCTTTTTACTTGTTTTCACTTTTCTCAATCTTTTTGCCCAAGATAGTGTACAAGTAAAAGAACATTCTCCTTTGAAAGCTGCTATTTTTTCAGCTGTAATTCCAGGATCAGGCCAAATCTATAATCGTCAATACTGGAAAACACCGCTCTACATAGCAGGAATGGCTACCACAGGGTATTTAGCTTATCTCAACTATCAAGCTTATACAACCTACAAAGAAGCTTATTTTGCTAAAACCGATGGTGACTCGCTAACCACTGATCCTTATCCCTATTACTCTGCTCAAAATCTGCTAGACATCATGTCGTATTATCGTCGCAATTTAGAACTTTCGGTCATTGGCTTTACTGCCGTCTATGTTCTTAACATTTTAGACGCATATGTTTATGCACATTTTTATGATTTTCACATTTCGGACGACCTACATCTTTCCATAAGGCCTATGTATTGGAAAAATTCTGCACGCATTTGTTTTACTTTAACCTTTTAACGCCAGTTCGTTATGAAAATATTGATTGTTGGTTATGGAAAAATGGGAAAAGAAATTGAAAAATACGCTCTTGCCCATGACATTCCCATTTACGGCATTCTTGACAAAAATGACCCATGGCCTTCAACAGTTGATGACGATGTCGTTGCCATAGAATTTACTGAACCTTCTTCTGCCATTCAAAATATAAAAAAATGCATCACCATGGGGCTCCCCGTCGTATGTGGAACGACGGGTTGGTACGATCAGCTGGACGAAGTGAAAAATTTTTGCTTATCCCATGGTGGAAAAGTAATTTATGGAAGCAACTTTAGCCCTGGCGTAAATGCTTTATTTCTTCTCACAAAATACGCTGCTAACCTCTTCTCTTCCCTCCCAAACTACGATGTCAAGATCGAGGAAACTCATCATATTACCAAGAAAGATAAGCCAAGTGGGACAGCCATCACACTAGCAAAGCAAATTCTCCCCTTTTATGATCCGCTTCTGCAAGATTGGTCTCTAACTCCAAAAGAGCGTCACCTTTGGATTGAAGCCTTCCGCAAAGATCAAGAAATTGGTATGCACAAAATCATTTTCAAAAGTCCCTTTGATAGCATGACCATCGAACATCAAGCTTTTTCCCGTGAGGGTTTTGCCCAAGGAGCTTTTGACGCTGCAAAATGGATTCTTCATCATAAAGGATTTTTCCACTTCCTTGATATTTTCGAAGACATTTATACAAAACAGTAAAACTTACGCTAAAGGCCTTTTAAAAAACCATCCAGCCATTTTAAAAAAATGTAAATTTGAACAAAAATTATGGATTTCGTTTTGCTTTTTACACTGCTTCTTTTTCTTATTAGTTGGGCAGGTCTTGTTTTTGTTTTCAAAAAAGCTCATGTACCCGCATGGAAAGCTTTGATACCTTTTTACAATTTATGGGTATGGATTAAAATTGTTCAAAAACCATGGTGGTGGTTTATTTTCATGTTTGTACCTGCCATCAACATTTTCATGCTCATGCTGCTCATGGTGGAAACTTTAAAAGCTTTTTCTAAATATAGCTTTTGGCATCAACTTTTTTCTATCCTTGTACCTTTTGTTTATCTTCCCTACCTAGGTTTAGCCCCTAAATTAAAGTTTATTCCACCGAAGGAACAACAAGTTCCCAAGAAAAGCAAATGGTTAACGGGCGTTGAAGATTTGATTTGGGCTATTGTAGCTGCCTCTATCATTCGAATTTTCTTCATTGAAGCATATACCATTCCTACGCCATCTATGGAAAAAACGCTCCTTGTAGGAGATTTCCTTTTTGTCGATAAATTCACCTTTGGGAGTCGAATCCCTCAAACCTTTTTAACCATACCTCTTACCCACAATACTTTTTTAGGACGAAAATCTTACTTGGATTTTATCCGTTTGCCTTTTTATCGTTACCCTGCTCTGAAAAAAATTGACCACTATGACATCGTCGTGTTTAATTTTCCGGGCGGTGATACTGTCTGGCTCAAAAACCCTGCTGCTACATATTATGGATTACAAATTGAAGTTGCTCTTGAAATGGCTCACCAAGCATATTTAAACGATAGCGCCTATTTTAAATTCATGCCACAAGCCCGGGAATACCTTCTCCAAACAAGTCCCATCGTCGTACGTCCGTCCGATAAACGCGATAACTACGTAAAACGTTGTATAGGTCTACCTGGAGATGTGATCGAACTTAAAAATGAACAGCTTTACATTAACGGAAAGCTCATGCCTGACCCAGAAAACATGCAAATCAATTATGCACTCCTCTTTAAAGACGATTATTTAGTTAACCCGAAAAAACTCAATGCACTTGGCATCAGCATGAAAGACATCTCCGATGGACGTAAACTTGCAGCCTATTATGGTTTAAACGACAATGCCATCGTGGTTCCTCTCAGCAAAGCACTCTATCAAAAAATACTTGCAACATACGGTGAACATTTGAAAGAACCACCACGTCCCATGTTTGATACCAAATGGGATCCTAGAATTTTTCCGCATCATCCAGCCTTCCCTTGGAACAAAGACAACTTTGGCCCTCTCCGTATCCCAAAAGCTGGTGAAACTGTGCATTTAGACACCATCAACATTTACATGTACAAGCGAATCATTTCTATTTACGAAGGAAATACGCTTGAAGTAAGGAACGGTAAAATTTACATCAACGGTAAAGAAACCGATACCTACACTTTCAAAATGAATTACTACTTCATGATGGGCGACAACCGCCACAATTCAGCTGATAGCCGTTATTGGGGCTTTGTTCCAGAAGACCACATTGTAGGTCGACCACTTTTCATCTGGTTTAGTTGGGATAAAGATAAAAGTCTCTTCGAAGGAAAAATTCGCTTCAACCGCCTCTTTACATCAGCAACCCGTTAATCACTTAGCAAAATATATTTAAAATATATTTCAAACCATTCATCTGACACTTGATGTATCCAGTGTTTATAGCCTAAACTAATAGCCTTGTCGACCAATGGTGCAGCTAAAAAAGGCACAACCAGTTTATAAATTTCGCTCTCTTTCAATGTTCTAAGGTCAGCAATAACCTAATTGACGGGATGCTCACTGCGGGCAAGCATGTCGCGGGCATCCAATTCTTTGACAACTGCCTCTGCTCTAAACCACGAAGGTTTCTCGGTTACATATTTTCCCATTTCATTGATCTCCATAAGGTCTTGTCCAACATGTTTTCGCAAGGTATTGACCAACTCTTCTACTTTTACATTTCCGATGGCTGCAGCTTGCTGAAAAGTTGCCACCTTTGCGATGGTTTGTCTTAACACTGGATTTTTCAATTTCTTAAAAGCTGAAACATACTGAATAAGAATGTCTTCCAGCATTGGATATGCCTCAATTAACTCGAGAATCTTGGTTCGAGGTGTAAATAATTTTATGATTTGTTTCAATGGCTTTACTTTTTTTCGTAATTTAAAATACGATCCTTTCCTTGTAAATCACGATAACGCTGTACGTTATGACTTACTTCCAGGGTCCCTAGATACTCTCCTTTTTCGTTGCGAAGAGCAATGTATTCGATAAAAATCATGTTTCCTCGCATGTTGATCCAGAAAGGAGCTTTGTCGGCCACTCCAGAACGAAAGTCGGTCAGAATTTTGTCGACAATATGCACACTGGCTGGTGGATGACAATACCGCACATCTCGATTGAGAATTGCTCGGTTGCGCTGAAAGACTCTATGCTTGCTTTGAGAAAAATATTTGACCTTATTGTTTTTATCCACAAAAGTGATGTCGACAGGCAATGAATTTAGCATAGTAACGAGCTCTTCTACCGTCAACGTCCCCGAAGGCAAGTGGATGGTATTGCTTTCGCTATTCACTTACATAGATGGATCGTCTTGTGCCCAGCTAGGTGTCCAGCGTTTCGGCGGATCATAGAGGCAAAAACCAATTTCGAGGGATTGTTTTTCAACTTCAAACCACTCTTGCTCACTTAATTTTTCTAATGCAATGGGAATGAGAATTTCCTCTTCTTTCTTGACCATGTCAAGCACTTGATCGAGCAAATTTAGCAGTAACAATTCTGCAGTCGCCTGAAACTCTTCATAGCTCATGTTTTGCACTTTCAAGGCTTCTCCTACCCCAGCAAAGAGCTGTCGGATTTCATCGTGCTTTCCACACATGACCTGTGTGGGACCGGTAACTCCATATTTTTCAAGAAATGGGAAAATTAAGTATTCCTTACGTTTGTAGTGTTTATCCACATCATACAGCGTATTGAACATATGACGAAGTTCCAGCAAGTCTTGTTCACCTCTGTATTCTCCGGATTTCAAAATGTGTTCTATCTTTTCCTGTATTTGCTTTCCCAGCTTTTCTATTTCTCGATTTTCCTTGCGGAACACATTCACCGGGTGCCCTTCAGGAACTTCCCTCATCCCCGACAGATCTACCTGACCGCGCAATACCTTGCCATGAATATAACAAAGCTTCAGTACTTCTCCGATAGGGAGTCCCTCCTTGATAAGCTCCTGCTTGACACCTACAACATCAGCATACGACACCTTGCCAAGCTCAACAATGAGTTCTTGCCTTACCTTTTCAGGATCTTCATTTTTATGAAGCTTTAAAATTAACTCCTTAAGCTTTTCTTGCTGACGAATTATTGATTAATTCTTATACCAAAAATATTCAAAAAATGACAACTATCACTTTACCAACATTCGGTAAATATACCACAAACATGATTAAGAAAAAAGCTTATGTTACCTATTAAAGAACAGAATCAAAAACTCGAGCAAATTGAGAAGCTATATTTCTACGCGTATATCGCTCAACATTTTGCCAAGGAATAATCAAGTCTATCTTCTGCTGCCATTTATCAAAGATATTAAATAAATAATCGGTTATAGCAGCCGTATCCTCATAATCGAACATTTCTCCAGCGCGGGTTTCTTGGAGAACCTTGGCTGCATCGCCCTCAACGGGACCAATGGCTAAGATGGGTCGTCGTGCTCCTATGTAATCAAAAATCTTACTTGTTAAAATTCCTGCATTATCTGGGGTTTTCGGGACAATGAGAAGCAACAAATCGCTGTTAACCATAGCCTGCAACGATTCTTGCATGGGAGCATAGGGAGACCATTTTACCCAGTCCTCAAGCTCATATGCTTTTACTAACTGATGAAGAAAGGGCGGAAAATTTCCCATAAAATGCATGCGAGCTTTTGAGCTAAAACTGTTGTTTACCTCCAGCAAGCTTTTAAAAGCTTTGAAAAAAGGTTCTGGCGACTGTTCTTTGCTCATGCTTCCCCCATAAAAAACAGTAAAATACGACGAAGGAACTCGTTGTAGATGCTCAAAATAAACATGATCAAATCCATTCGGTATTTGGTAAATGGGAAGGTCGGTCTTTTTTAAGAAAAGTTCCACCAGCGAGGGACTCACGGTCGTGATGGCATGCATGTCGGCTATGGTTCTTTTTTCGAGCCATCGATCTAGCTTTTGAATCAGAGGAAGTCGTAAGCTCTGGGGACTTGTTATCCAAAACACATCGGTCCATGGGTCCCGAAAATCCCCTACCCACGGCAATTTCAGCTTCCTTGCAACTTTACGAGCAATGATGTGATTGGTTTGAGGCGGTGAAGACGAAAAAATCAAATCCACCTTATGTTTTTTAGCAATCCGAATAGCTTTGCGAACAGTACCAAAGCGCCATGGGTAACGTGTGTCGGGAATCATGTTATATTTAACCCACCGAGAAAAGCGATCTATCCAGCTTCCTCCGCTATCATCCGTAAAACCATAAGGGATGAAATTTTTTTTAGCCTTCGGAGAAAGTTTTTTCAACATCTTATGTAAACTAAAACCACTCGTACGATAGACGGGTGTGTCGGGGCGTACAACCTCTTGCAAGGATTCGTCCACAAAAGGATAATCACCTCCTTCGGTCGTCACAATGATAGGTTCATACCCAAATTCCGGCAAATACTGATATAATTTAAGCACCCTCATCATGGGAGCTCCACCTGCTGGAGGCCAGTAATAAGTGATGAAAAGGACTTTTTTCATGATCTAGCGTAAAATTTTAAAAGTTCACTTAGCCCACGAGCCATCCACGCATTCGACCAACGCATAAGCGTAAATGGCTTTCTGAAAAATCGCGTTTTCTGATAATAAAAATACCCTTTCCGTGGATGCTGCATGTGATCTATAGCCCACACAGCTATTTTTTCAGCCAGTCCAACATAAGCGGGATCTTTTTTTGCCGCTTTTAAGAAAGAAATAATCCCTTGGGCTGACCCGTGTACATCCATCGGGTAGGTTGCATCGTTTGCCCAACGCGGGGCCCCATCAGAAAGAAACAAGTTTTCCGCATAATATTTTACACCTTTCCAATATACTGCTTCAAATTGCCTATCGCCTGTATACTTCATGTAATCGTAAATGGCATCGACAATGTAGCCCGTATGATAGTTGTCGTGCTTACGTGGATGGTCTTTGGGAGGATGGGTGTAATACCATGCACCATAATGGGTTTGCTTATCTACGACAAAATGTATGAGCTTATATGCTTCGCGGGCAAGCTCTGGATCTTGCAATTTCGTATTGATCCGAGCAACGATAGCACCCGTCAGAGCACTTACATCCATCACTATCCAGTTGATTTTCTCCGAGGGCACGTAGCTTAAACACTTCATCTGCTCATCTTCATAAAGCACTTTAGGGGCCTTAAGCAAAAAATGTAAGCTTTCGCGAGCAGCTTCAAAATAGCGAGTTTCTCCCGTCAAGTCGTAAAAGTCTAGCATGGCCATATCCACAAAATAGGTCACCACGCGGTTGGGCATATGTGCAGGTGCATAAAAACCCACATCTTGCCATTTGTGCTGATAGCCCCAGCAAAGCCCATGTGGATAATTGGCCGGATGGTCTATCAACCAATCAAGCAGCACACGAGCTTCTTCCAAATCCTCCTCTCTCCCCAGAGCCTGATAGCGGTTCATGTATGCCATAGCAAAAAGAGCTATGCCCTTAGGATTTCGAGTTTTCGGTACAAAAAGCAATGGACGGATATTTACGGGAAAGCGCATCACCAGCTGACTGTACAATAACCGCAGAAAAGGCACCTTCAACGACAACGCATGAAGTATAGGGCTTTCTAAGGCATCGTATTTATTGTAGCCTTTATAATCATTTTGGCGAGCATATTGCAAAACAGCTTCTAAACTTTGCTCTACCTTCTGCTTCGTATCCACGAATTTTTTTCACAAAAGTACAAATTTTTAAGCAGCTTTAACGCTCATTTGAAAAGAAGATGGCATATATCTTTTTCAGGAAAAATTATTCCTCTATTTTTCTCTTTTTAAAAAGTTTGGATATTCCTTCCATTCTTTTCCTAAAAACTCTCTTCCATTGGCTTTCTTACTACGTTTAACTATATCTGCCCCCATCCTCCCCATGGTTTAAAGAAAAATGCTACTTCTTGTTCTCTCTATGGTCTAAAAATTTCTTTTACCCATGCCCCTTTAATAGGGCGTGCTCTTTTCCCAGATTCAGCCCCAACCATCCCTTATTTTCGAGTGAAAGGACTAGCAGGTAAATTCATTATTGCCAAAACTACTTGATCATCTCAAAGATTATTTGTTTTTTCTTCATAGAATTTTCTTCCTTTGTCTGTTATCTCCCAAATTCCCCGTGGAGAATCTTTAGCAAGAAGTCCTTTATTGACCATTGTATTTCTTGCCCATAGGGCAGTATTTTCCCATCGTTGTTGTTTCGGATTAGATGGAAGAGGTTCATAATCATAACTACTTAAAATACCTTCCATTTTATAATACACAAGTTCTAAGACATCCTTTACTTTAGCCTTTCCCCCTAATTCAATAATAGATTCCAATATAGGCATTACAAATTGCTTCTCCGGTGTTCTTAATCCCTTCTTAAGTCTTTTTTGATCTTCAATGAGATTTATTTCATCAGGTTCATCGAGAGATATTTCATCGGAACCTGTCGGAAACAAGTCCGAAAGCATATCCACTAAATCTTCCATTTCGATGAGTTGTTTGGCAGTTTTCATAAACTTCTTTGCACTATCAAAATCCTGCTCTTCCAAGGATTCTTCTGCTAACTCGATTAACCTCTTGAGAGCATCTTTATAATCTTCTTTCAAATTTTCCGAATAAACGTTTTCTTCGTTTTTATCCATAGTTATTTCCTTTTTACTTAACAAAATTACAAAATTTTTTGTTGTTTTTACTTTTTTTATTTATTTTTATCTCCCTCCTTCAATGATTTTTAATTCTTCCTCCGTCAAATCGTACAACCTATACACCTGCTTATCTATTTCGCTTTTCACTCAGATGAATGGTTACTATATTTTCCTCATCGCATTATTAAATACTGTTTTCATTGTGATTATATAATGTATACATAAGATTGAGGAGGTGTTTTTACTAGATCAGTTATATTATATGGCTCTTTATAGAGTTCCAATTTACCAATTTTAATTGCATAACCTATGACTGAATCCTTAAAATAATCCATAAAAAATTTTTTTTCAACACCAGAAAACCTGTATGTTTTACTCCATAAAATTTTTGGATCTTCAGCTAATATTTCATCTATATAAAATTCTCCGATAATTTTTTTCCAAGGCGAAGTTGCGTAAATGATAACACTTTCTACATCTTTTTTGAATATCTTTCTGCGATATTCAAATCTCTTTTCACCTTTTATTATTTTCTCAACAAATTCTGGTTTAATAGATAATAAAACTTTCATCGATTTTAGCCTCCTTTATTATTTTTAAGAAATCTTCCTTTGAAATAGGTTTTAGCCCCCTTAACTCATTTTTTTCGCCTGTAAGTACGCCAAGCTCTAATAATCGTTTCCTAATAACTCTTTCTCCTTGCCGAAAAGAATATACATGCAAAAAATTTATAATAAACGGGCGATTATAAGTTTTATCATTCCACCATTTCTTTAGTTCCTCATCCGTAAAAACACTTCTTTTTCTGCATTTCGAAATAAAATCGTTTTCGTCATTAAAATTGGAAATCATTTCTTCAACAATTCCAATCGTAGTCACGACAGAGCTATAGTATGCTTTTTTGTCTTCATCTGCTGTTCTATAAAATAACAATATATCACCTTTGTTTACATTTCTTTCAATAGATCTTGAAATATATACTTTTGATATTGCATTACGATGTGGTTTATCTTCTTTGAAATCGTCTGGTGATTCTGTTCGTAATATTGAATCAGGAAAAAGTTCTGTATGGTAATCAGGCTTTATTGGTACAATAAAAATTTTATTCCCTTCATTTAAAGAAATAAATGGATAGGAAAGTTTAGGGTTAGCAATATTAAAACTTTTAGCAAAGTTTCTAATCATTACAATTTCACCAGTTGATTTTTTAGTACCCCATTTTATAAATCCCCAATCTTCAAGCAAATTAATGAGCCTTTCTTGTTCGTCTCTATTTTTAAAAATTGTAACATATATTTCTTCAACATTTTGTTTCAAAGCATTATCAAAAATTATTTTCAGAAATCTCTCTCCTAATCTAAAACCGTGCAAGGCTACTTTAAATGTTCCTATTTTAAGCCTTTTTTTAGGTTTAAATACTGGTTCGATATCTGAATAATTTTCATTTCTATCTTCAACTTTTAGGTATAAAAAAGCATGTATATTTCCGTTTTCATCTTTTGAAACATAAATTGGTTCATTTGATTTTTTTTTAAACCAGCTTTCAAATTCTGGGTAATCCTCTTTAAAAGTATTAAAAAACGGGTCATTTAAATTTTCTTGCCCAAAATATGATTTTTGAACACTTAAAACCTCGTAGTCTAATAGATCGGGATGTTCTGTTGCTGATTTTTTAATAAATTGTTCAATGGTAAAGACTTTATCAGAAATGCCAAGGTCGTTTGCTTTTTTATGAATCTTTTTATCTTCCGTAATTAAACAATCTACAGTTCCAATGTATACTTCATTTAAAAGAAGTGTATCATTCCTATCATTTTCATCTTTATCATATTTCTCAGAAATTTCTTTGACCTTCTCATCAAGTTTTTCCCTTGTAATTAACTTTGTATAGGATTCAAGTTTTATATTAAAAGTCTTTTTTTGTTGTTTATCTTTTAACTTGTTTATTTCTCTTTCAGTAACCGGATGAATATATTTATCAGCTTTTATTTTATCCAGCCATTTAAAGAGCTTGCCAATATCTTCATTGATTATTCTATCGGTTTCTCTATGGATGATGATATTTGTATCTAATAAAACTTTCATAAGTTTTTTATTTTTTCTGCCATAATATTCAAATATTTCCAACCCTTATCATTTTCATAATAATTTTCATTACATATTTTTTTTGCAATCTCTCTTGCAACCAATGGTTTTGAATCACCAAGTTCCTTTTTTATATCACCCTCTATTTCATTATAATTTATAAAACTATTTCTAAATGTATCTTCAAAATCTTTTCCAAAAACACAAAATTTATCTTTAACTAGCCATTGCTCGGTTTGTAAAATTTCGTTTTGATCAGCATCTTCTAATTTCATCGTCTTTAAAAAATCTCTTCTCTTATTGCCTTTATCATCATCTTTAGCGTCATTGTCAAAACAAACATAGCAAGGTATATTGTAAGCAGTAAACAAACGCCACCATTTTGCTAATTCTCCTTTTCCCCCAACGCTTATAATATCAATACCTTCTTTTAATACATCTAATCCAACTTTTTCTAAATAAATGGGAAGAGCAAGTTCTTCTGTCATTCCCTCAACCAATACAACTTTCTTGGCAAAGAACCCTTTTAAAATATTCGATGTAGCACTTTTAACATAAAAAGGAATTATAGTATTCTCATCAGCTTTATTTGCCCCGTTATTTTTGCAATATTCAGCAAAAGTAGATTTTTTATGATTTGTTACATAAGTCATTCCATTTTTTTTCCTCACAAGGTAAATGCCCTCTAAAAATTCCAAATCTATAAAATAAGGGCTGTGAGTTGTAATTACCATTTGCAAACCATCTTTAGCCATTTGATATAAGGTACGTGCAAGCCATTTTTGAGCTAATGGGTGTAAATGAGCTTCCGGTTCATCAATAATAAGAATAAGTCCCATTTTGTTTTTAAAACATTTTGCATACGCATGAGCAAATGATAATGCTAATATTTGTTGTTGTCCTGTCCCTAATTCATCAAAGTTTCTTACTTGTCCGTTTTCATGTGGTAACACACGAAGATTTTTATAATAATTACTTGGATCATAAGCAGAAAAATCTAATTGTAAACCATGTGTCATATTTTGAATGAGTTCTCCAGTTATCGACGACATTTTTTCTTTAAAGTCTTTAAATTCTGCGACATCATCAAAAATATTTAAAATTTGTTGATACAACTCTTTTAATCTATTTATCTTATTTGCATCACTTGTCAATTTATCATGAAATGCTTTTGTAACCTTTGATAATAAGGTAAATTTGGTTGAATAACTCAATTGATAGTTTAAATTTTGTTCTGATGATATTAAAACAGCAGCAAGTTCTTCTCTTAATTCATTACTAACATATGGATTCTCTTTACCATCCTCCTTTTGTATTGCAAAATACTTATTTTCACTACCTTTTTGCACTTCTAATTTAAAGCCATCGCAAGTAAATTCTCCTGCTTTCCCTAACCTATTTTGAAATTCTGATACTTTAGCTTTAATAACTATTTTATTTTCACTATTTCTACCAAAATAATCATGGTCCTCAAATTCTTTATATTTTGGGTGCCATTCGCCAAATAAAATATCTATTGCTCGTATTATATTAGTTTTGCCAGAATTATTTTCTCCTATAAGTATGACAGGTTGATTTTCAGGGAAGTTAATAGTGATAGGATCTCTTCCTATTGATCTGTAATTCTCGATGGTGATGGATTTCAGTTTTGCCATATATAAAACTCCCTTGATTTTGTTATTTTAGCCCATACAACTCCAACACCTTTTCATCCAACTCTATTTGTATCTTTTCCAATTTTTCCTCGGCTTCTTTTTCGCTTATTGTGCCAGAAAATTTTTGTTTTTGTACTGACACAGCTTTATCAAATATAGCTTCAAATTCTTTTAGCTGCTCTTGAGTTGGAATTATGATTGGAAACTGACGAAAGTCGTTAATTTGTTGCCCTGCTGTTGAATTTATAAAAGTTTTCAAATAATCATATAAATATTTTGAATTTAAAATAGATACTAAACATTTATTTGACAAAAGATTAACGGTTACAACATACAAAGCCATAGACACTACATCGTTAATTGATTTTTCCTTAATTCTACATTTTATAAACATACTTTCTTCTTTTGTTGGCAATAAAGCAAAACTCCAGCAAAACCCTTCCCGAAAGTAGAATTGATAGCCTTGCCATCTCGCCTTTGGATCTGTTTGCAATATTTTTACATTTTCTATGCTCCAGTCTATGTAATACGGTGTTGGAGCCCACCAGCGGTTGCCGTCTTTGTCGCCTTTGTCATAAGGAACAAATGTTTTTTTACCTTTTATACCATTTAGTTTTTCGTCGTCTGTTAATTTTTCAACATCTGCAATTTCATCCTGACTTACAATTCGATACAGCCAACCTTGTCCGAAAATATCCCTACCATATTTTTCTTTTAAATTGTCAAAAAGTTCTCTGATTTGATTTTCTGATAGATTGTTTAAGTAATCTTGCACCTGCGATTTAGTTTTTAATGTTGATAGTTCCTTTGGATTAAAGTTTTGTATAAATTCCCAAAGTTTTTTAGCTCTTTCCAGTCGCACTTTATCGGCCCATTTGGTGCCTTCCAATACACCGATAAATTTTCCATTATTAGCTGTGGCTAAACCTTGCCCACCTTCGGTAATTAACCCCAGTAGAGTAATATCGCCAGGTTTCAATGATTGCCGGTATTGCTCTAATTCTCGTTTGTATTTTTCTAAATTTTTACTTGTAGATATTTTGTCCCACCATTTTTCAATTAGTGGTTTTATATTTTTAGCAATACGCTCATAAATTTTCATATTAAGTTCGTTGGGCTTAAAGAAAACATTGTTTACAACATTTTTATAAACATTGTCTTTTACTTTGTATTCCTGCTTTTTGTCCCAACCATTAGTAATATCTATAAAACGTATTTCATAGTCATTGGCCTTATCTTTTTGCACCATGGTAATACAGGTATCAACCATTGCACTTTCAAAAGGATTGGCGGTATCCACTAATTGCAACAATTTGTTTTCTAATATTAGTTTGCGAAGATTTTTCTTGGTTTGAATAGTCCAAAACGTTTTTGAGGATATGTAAGCTAGTATACCTTTCGTTTTAAGCAATTGGATACCTTTAAAGTAAAAGTGATTGTAAAGGTCATCGGCAAAACCGAATTGTTGCATAAGAACCTTTTTGTCGCTTTCCGAAACACCTTTTGTAGATACATACGGCGGATTACCAATCACAATGTCAAAGCCGTCGGTTACGCCGAACATCCACTCTGGGTCAAACCAATCAGCAGAAGCATTGGGATCATACGGATTAAAGGAAGCAATTTTTTCAGCCTCATTATCGTCCCAATTATCGCGTTTTAAAGCCTCGGCAATTTTTTCCCTTAAAGCTTGATCTTCTTCCTGCAATTTACGCTTATCATCTCTTGACTTAACTCTAAAATATCTATGCCTAATATCTCTTAGCTTTTTTTCCAAGTTTTCAACGGTAAGAGTTCGAAATTTTCCTTGAGCTGGACGCTCTATGCCGATGAGCGTATTGGCAGCAACAAATTTAGTTTCTAGGTTTGGTAAGGGTCTTATTCCGAAATTTTCTTTTGTTCTATCGACCTTCTGGTCAAGAATCAACGAAATGAAAAAACGAAGCTTACTAATTTGTATGGCTATGGGCTGAATGTCGACGCCGTAAATACAGTTTTCAATCAAATAGAGTTTTCGTGCATAATCGGGATAGTTGATACTTTCATCAAAATGCTGGCTTATTTCTTTGAGAAGTTCATTGAGCTTTTGGGTATCGGCATTTGAATCTAAAATCTCCAAAGCAGATTTTTTGATGCGTTCTTTCTGAATTTCTCTCCAAACCCTATTATTAGGGTCAAGCTTTTGAAGGAGATGAACAAGCTTATGCAAAATCCCCATGGGAAAGGCCCCCGAGCCACAAGCAGGGTCTAAAATCTTTATTTGGTCAATGGTTTTGATGAGCTTTCTTTTTACATCATCGCTTAGGGCTATGTTTTCATGATCGTAAGAAAACAAATTGTCAAGTTCAGGAGCTGCTTCGGGCACCTGGAGTTTTAAATATTCCTTCAAGCTTTCTTCCACCATGTAATCGACAATTTCCCTGGGAGTATAGTAGCTACCCGAAGCTTTTCTTGCCGTTGTTGAAGTTTCTGGGTTGTAGCTTGCAAGCAGGTTTTCAAAAACTTTTCCAAGGAGTTCTGGGTCAAGAGCAACTTCTTGGTCAATGGGTGTGCCTTCCTCTGTCGTAAAATCATAACTCTTTAAAATATCTATCAGACCTCTAACTTTTACCTCTTTGTTTGGGATATATTTAGATAAATCAACGGTTTTCTCTTCTTTGCTAAAAAATAGATCATCGGGAATTTTAGCTTGCTTTTTTTCATTTCGCGAAAAACCATCAATGTAAACAGGGTCTTTATCCAAACAGTCAAAAAGCCCCCCATTGACAAAGGGAATATTTTGAAAAAGTTTTTTTGCCTCCTCTTGACTTATCAAAAATTTGTTTTCGTATCTGTAGAGGCTTTTTATGCCATAGTTTTTGCTGTTTTCAGGATAACCTTTATCCTCAGCCCAGGCTCTTTCTTCCATGGGTCTATTGAGCGTAGCAAAAAATAAATTTTGCAAAATGGCATTGTAATAATTATCGCCTCGCGGAAAGTCTTTTACAATGTTTCTTAATTTTTCTTCGTCGAATAAATCCTCAGGGACAAGGTCTTTTTCTTTCAAAAACCAAATGAAAATAAGCCTTGTCATTAATCGGATTAAATTTTGAGCATTTCGAATTTCCTTGTCTTTGACAGGGTCGTCAGCATATTTGTAATCCTCAGGAAAACTCACCCGTTCCATGGCATAATAATACCAGTTTTGGAGTTCTTTGTAAAATTCGTCTTTGAGAGGTTCAACGCTGAAAGCTTTTTGGATAGAATTTACATCAGAAAAATCGCATTCAGCAAGTCGCTTGATAAAAGTTTTATTCTGGCGGTTTGGACTTATAAAAAAAGTAAATCTCTTGTAAGGACTGTAGATAGCTTTTGCACCTACAGGGGTTTTAAAAACGTAAGAAAATCTAAAGTTTTTGTTATCATCGTAAAACACGAAAAATCCATGGTAGTCAAAAGTTCGATCTAAAAGTCTTTTTGCCAGTTCAAATTGTCTTTTTTTGCTTGTCCGCTCGGTAAGGTGGTCCAACTGAATGGCAAAAACCAGCAAATCATGCTCCTGTTTTAACCTTATTTTTCCTACTTTTTGAATATCAAAAACTTTGTATTTTTCAAGATCCACAGCATTGCTAAAACTTTCTTCCTCGATCGTAAAATCATTGTGAAAAAGAAAATATTTTAAATTTTCTAGAGAAAAATCATGGACAAGAGCTTCTAGTCTTTGTTGCTTATCTTTTAATGTATCTGTCATATTTTCTTTTGATTTTCTATGGCCAAAATTATTTCTTGGTTTTCAATTTTCAAAAATTTCAATTGGTTTTCTGTACGCTGGATAAAGTCTTCCCCTATTTCCTGTTTAATTTTTCCCAATTTTTGCTTGATTTTTTCTAAGCTATCTGAGCGATTCTCTTGGTAAACTTTTACAAGATCTCTAAGTTGTTCCAGGATATATTCCGAAAGGCTTGAATAGTATTTTATGTCTTGTATCAAAGATTGGACAAAAGATGAAAGCTCGCCGAGATTCTCGTTTTTCAAGGTTTCAAGCATATTGAGTATGGCTCTTTCTTTAGATTTTAAGCTACCTTTAAATGTTTTTCTATCTTGTTGGTATGTTTTTTTATCGACGAGTTTAGGATAAAAGTCCCAAAACTTTTCAGAAACTTTTAATGGTTTTGTTTCTCGAGTGGCTCTTATTTTTTCAAACACTTCTTCAAAACTAACGACTTTGGGTGGGTTGCCCGAGTAATCTTGGTAACCTACAAAAAGATCTTTGCCTTTTTTTATGAAGACCATAAGTTCGTCTTTTTCAGCTTGTTTGGCTGTTTTAACTCGTTGAGGCATGCGTTGAATTTCTTCAAGAATGTTGGGATCGTTTTTTATGATGTTATCGTATTCTTCTTTAACTTGCGTGAAAAAACTTTTTTCGCCATCTTCTTTGAATTCGTTTAATCTTTTGTAAAGTTCGGAGGGTTTAGGTTCTTCCGACGGGTCAAAGATTTTAGCATCTTCACCAAGTATTTTGTGAATCATAAACATTTTTTCTCCGGCAATCTCCTTTGACCTAACTTCATTGGACCCTTTTTCCGTCGGAAAGAAATTGATAATTTGTATGTCGTCGTACACTTTCTTTCCAATTCTGTTAATTCTTCCAACGCGTTGGATTACACGCACGGGGTTCCACGGTATGTCGTAATTTATGACTACGCCAGCTCTGTTTAGGTTGTACCCTTCCGAAAGCTTATCCGTTGTAAGTAAAATCTGATAGGTATCTTCTTGGTCTTTATACTGGGCGTCAAAATTCTTGGCAATTTTTTCAAAAACAGCTTTTGTAATATTGCCAAAGGCCGACAAAACTTTATCCGGAAAATGGTTTTTAAGTATCTTTTCTAAATGCTTGGCCGTATCTACATACTCGGTAAATATAACCACTTTTCGCTCGTTCAAATATTGCTTAATGCCTTCGATGAGTTTTTCTGCTTTTACGTCCTTTTCCAAAAATTTTAAAGCTTTCATTTTTTGTAAGAACTCATCAAAAAGTTGTATATCACTTTCAATGTCTTTGATAAACTCTTCTTTGTATTTGAATTTATCCAAATCATACATTTTAAAGTTCTTTTTTGCATTCCTTCCGTCGTTTATTTCTTTTTGTAAATTTTTCTCGTATTTTTTAAGGATTTCTAAAACTTCGTCGTCATCTTTTTCTGTCAGCTCATATAGTAGGTCTCTATCAAGAATAAACTTATTGGTTCTTCTGATAAAATCTAAAGCTGTTTCGTTGATTTTTTTAAACCGCACGACACTTTCGTAAAAAGCACCAAAACTACTTTCAAATCTTTTTACAAGAAGTCTTCTCATGAAGTTGTAGAGGTTTCTTTGAGACTCGCGTGTGAATCTCTCTTCATTTTCTTGGTCAGATTTATCATCCTCTCCACCTTTTTCGTACTCAATGGGGATGTATATGGCACCTTTAAACCTTCCCCCCTCATCTTTTCCTTGAAAAGAACGGATTACTTCATCATAAAAAATGGATTGATCATTTGCAAGTTCATAAAACCATGGCTCGGGATCTTTTACTTCTGAGAAATCAATTTTTTCATGATAATGCTTTAAGTCAAGCCTATTTCTTCGAATTACAACAGGCTCTAAAATGGATCTTATGTTCTTTGCAAGTTTTAAGACTTCTTCGTTGACTTTGTTGATATCTATCTCGTTCGAATGGAATATGTTCAAATAATATTTCCGAGCTTGATCGACTTTTTTGGGATCTGGATGATTATAGTACTTTTTTATGATGGAAAGGGCTTCAAAATCTTCTTGATAATGTTTAAATTTTGATGTAAGGTCCTCATCAAATACGATGGTTGATTGTTTAGGTATGCTAAAAAGTTTTAGCAAAGAAAAAATGTCATCAGGTTTGTTGTTAAAAGGCGTTGCAGTGAGTAATAGAACGGTTTTTCCACGGCAGATTTCCCGAAGGTAATGATAGCCTTGAGTTTTTTCATTTCTAAATCGGTGGGCTTCGTCGACGATGACAACTTCTATATTTTCATGATTTCTTACAAAATCTAAAGCTTCTTTTAACTTACCCACAGAAAAAACCTCCCAGCCATAGAGTTCAAAGTCTTCTATGTATTTTTTCCAACCTGTAGATTTGTCGTTTGCTCCCACAAGATGGGGAGGAGCTATGACCACACCTCTTTTTCTCAAAGCTTTGGCAACCAAGCAAGCAACGACAGTTTTTCCAAGACCTACCACATCGGCAAGTATCGTTCCGCCGTGAGTTTCACAGTTTGCTATAGCTTGAGATACCGCCTCGAGTTGGAAAGAATATGGCTGATAACCTTTTTTCACCATCAAGTCTTTGAGAACTTTGCTCAACTCTTTTGCTTGATGTGTATCTATGTAGGTTTTGAGAAGGTAAACATAAGCTTCGTAGGGAGTTATATCCCGCAAAGAAGTTTCTTTCCGCATGGTCTTAACAAGCCTTTTCACATCATCATCTGCAAGAGACACGGCATGATTCCATAAATGATCAAAATATTTTTCTGCCTCTTCAAACCCGTAATCTTTTATCTCGACATTAAACTCATTTTGATTTTTTAGTCCTGCTCTTGTCAGATTGCTACTGCCCGTGATAAAAAGATGTGGAGCTGATGTTTCAGTAGTTTTAAACAAATACAATTTCGAATGATTAGGCTCTAGCGTTTTCCTTATAACCAGTTTTCCTTCTTCTAAAAGCTTTAGGAAAAAATCAAATTGTCCGTTAATTTCTTTAATGTCTAACTCACTACTTTGAAAAGCAGTTCTTACAGAGTTTAAAAGAGATTCCACATATTCCTGCCTACTATTAAATTTTGTTGCAACTTCATAAAGTCCATAATTGGCTTTATCTACATTAAGACCTACCAAAATTTTAATATGCTCTTTCGAAAGCTTGCCTTCTTCATCAAGTTTTTTGAGCGTTTCATAGAATTCTTGTAAGCCCGAAAAGTAGAAAAAACCAACGAGAAATTTTAGCTCTTTACTCACCAGCGTAAGCTCTTGAATTCTACTTTCAAGGGTTTTGCCTTTTTCAGAACTATTGGTGATAAATGTATTATTTCCCATACTACGATTTTTGTTTTCGAAAAAATGATTTCGTAAAGTTAAACCATACGATGATAAAAAAATTGCGTGAAATTGTCTTCCTTTCTTGAGCAAATCTTAAAAATTTGATAAAATAGAAGATATGAAGCCTTTTTGTTCTCTCTACTTTTTCAAAAAAAATGATTTTTTTCGAGGTTAGCCAAGCAAAAAGTAGAAATCATTGAACGAAAAACAATGATGAGCTATGAAAATTATTTTATCATTTCAAGTCGTAGGGTTTGCACAAAATGATCACCCTTTACCTGCAAAAAATAAAGTCCATCCGGCAGGGGGAGATGTAGAGATAATATTTTTTGATTTTCCATGCTTATTTGGAAAACTGGTTTTCCTAAAACATCGTATATAGTCACATAAAGCTTTTTATGTGATAAGGTGGGATCGTGAATTTCGAGCGTTGCCAAAGTGCTGAAAGGATTTGGATAAACCTGTATTTTAATTTCCGGAAAATGAATATTATTTTCTATGCCCTGGGCATTTCCCAAGGAGTCGCCTTTGATAACATAAATATTGGAATTGCCCATATTTAAACCCTGCAGGGGATTAGAATTTGCATTGATCCAACCAGCAACAACAATACTACCATCGGATGCTTGAAGAATAGAAGCCGGATCGTCGTTGTCTTTTTTGTGAATCAAACATTTTGTGTACATCGTATCGCCGAGAGCATTTAATCGTAATAGCCACCAATTGTCCACACTATCAACAAACTGTGTCTGCGTAAACCCACACGCATAATAAGTTCCATCGCTTGCTTCCATGATATACAACCCGCCATCGTATTTGCCGTAGCCACCGTAAGTTTTTGTCCACATGGTATCAGCATTGGCATTTAGTTTTACGATATACACATCGCCAGCTCCCATATGATTTTCACGACGGCTGGTTTCGCCAATCATAATAGCTCCTCCATCGCTCGTTCGTTTAACACTATGAAAACGATTAATGGTGTCCACATCGAAAATCATCGTTTTTAAAACATTTTCATTAGCACCAACTACAAAATAAGCTGCATCGTTGGTATAATAAGCAACTGGGGTTGAAATTTGCCCTGTATAGAGATTTGCTATAAGTAAATAATTTCCTGCAGCAAAGGGAATAATTCCAACGCCTTCGTCTCTGTGTCCAAAATCGTAGGTCTTGGTCCACAAGGTATCGCCGTTGTTGTTGAGCTTTACTAACCAAACATCAGAGCCGCCTTGTTGTGTTCCCATGCTGGTAGTATAACCAATAATAAAGTATGTTCCATCGGGGTTTTGCATAATTTTAGCTCCACCGCTGTTAGACGCTCCATATTTTTTTTCGATAATATTTAATACTTGTGTGCTAGAAACATTTAGCTGAAATTTTACAAACCATAGCTTATTTTCTTGAAGTCCTTGTTTAGTTATTCCTGTAAATACAAGATTATGATCTTGGTCCTCGATGACATCGTTAAGAAAATCGTTTTGAGCCCCAATATTCATGCTTCCGATGGTCTTTGTCCAAAGTGTATCTCCGTTAAAATCGGTAGCAATAACATAACCATCAAATCCATAACCATAGTGAGCAGGAACCGTACTTGATGCAGTTATTACAAAATGATGATTTGCTGTTTCAATAATTTTGCTCATGATATCAGTATTCCCATGGTTATCATAAGCTCTCTGCCAATGTGGTGATTGAGCTGAAATAAACCGAGCAAAGCTCATGAACAAAAAAAATAAAATTGTGGTTTTCATTCATTTTAATTTTAGAATTATCGATACACATGTAAAAAATTTATAAAGCCTAAAAAATTGAATTAATATCCTTACATTTTTCCTCTATAGTTTCAAATTCGATGGTTACATGCTGAATTTGCATGTGCTCTAAATGGTGTTTAATCTGTTGCTTAATTTTTTGTTGTTGTTCAAGGGTGGTTGTTTGAGGAACCAACACATGGGCTGTTAAAGCATTTTGTGTTGTACTGAGAGCCCATACGTGCAGATGATGTACATCAAGAACACCTTCTACGCGTCTTATAGTTTCCATAACTTCATGAAAATCAATACCACGCGGAACTCCATCCAACGTAAGTGAAAGACTATCTCGAAATAAGCCCCATGTAGCATAAAATACCACCCCGACGATGAGTAAACTCATCACTAAATCAAGCCAATACAAGTGGAAAATTGAAATGAAAATCCCCGATACAACAACTCCCAGCGACACGGCCGCATCTGCCATCAAGTGTAGGTAAGCACCTTTTACATTCAAATCGTGGTCTTTTTCTTTGAAAAACAAAAAGGCTGAAACAGCGTTGATGATTATTCCCAAAGCTGCAACAATGGTTATGGGTGTTCCCTCGATTTCAACCAAGGTATGGAAGCGTGCAATGCTCTCCCTAATGATTCCACCTATGACTACAAACAAAACTACAGAATTTAAAAGGGAAACTAAAATGGTAGACTTTCTGTAACCGTAAGTAAATTTTTCGTTTGCTTTCAACTTGGATAAACGAAAAGCTATAAGGGCTAACGCCAGTGCTCCAACATCACTTAAGTTATGCGTAGCATCAGAAATTAACGATAAAGAATTGTAATAAAATCCCGCACCAAACTCAAAAACCACGTAAAACAAGTTTACGGCAATGCCAACGATAAAGGCGCGGTTGATATAATTGATTTTTGGGGTATGACTATGATTATGTTCCATATTTTAAATTTGACAATTCGTTAATTTGTATCAATAAATCAAGCATCTTAATTTATACTATATTTGAGACTACTAAACCTATCCACAATAGAATTCCACCAGCAAAAACGAAAATAACATCTATTTTAAACCATCTAACGGCAATAAAGGCAGCGGCAGCCATCGCTAAAACAGCCGATGTTTGCATAGTTGCGTGCGAAATTTGTAAAATGACAACGGCGAGCTTTCCGGTAAATGAAGCCAGGACTTCAGCAAGTGCATCACGGACGGCTTTCAGGTTCATCAAAGATCATTTCAAACTTGCCTGACCTACCCCTTATACGGGTAGGCGTTTCACTTTCAGCATGAACAGCTGCATTTATCTGTTTTATACTAAACTCTTTATCTGAAAGGGTGCTCATATAATTTTGGTTTTAATGGATTTTTCTTTTGCACTCTTACTTTAGCAAAGTTAATATGAACTACAAAAAAACTTAGACCATGTTTTTTATCATGATTTTTGCAGTAAATAAAACATACTTTCACCATCTTAAATTTAATTTTATTTTTTGCCAGTTTACGAAACAAATGGGATTTACCTACACAAAAAGATGAACATTATTTTTAAACAATTTTTATGTTTCAGAACAAATGAAAAAAACATTTTTTAATTTAATTTTTTTGCTTAGGACTATCAGCTCTGAAGCTATAACTTAGGCAGGAAAACGGTTAAAAATTAAACTTTCATTTTTTGCATACTGCCTTTCAATTCACAGGCTTTGGAGAGGGTCCCTGTTATAGTTCCGAATTTTAAGATGTTTTTATGTAACAATTCGATTTTTCGATCATCCACGTCGGTATCAATTTCGATAAAGTAAGTAATGGTTTTCATAAAAGGCGGATTATCATTGCGAATTCCATGTACAGTGATACTTGCTTTTCGGTAAGGAATATGCAAGATCTCTGAATATCGCTGAATATTTTTCAACATGCATGCGGCGAGTGAAGTTAAAAGAAGCTCTGCGGGATTAGGTAAAACCTCATCACGACCAGAAGTTGCATCAAACTTTATTTCACTTTGATTTGCCGTTGCTTTAGCTATACCTCCATGTAAGACATAGGCTTTGATTTGGTATTCTAACATAATTATGATTTTTTTATGCGGATGTTGTTAGTTACTATATTCATTTTTTTCAACTTTATGATTTACTAAAGTTTATATTCAAAGCTCAATAGGACATGATGTTGTGGAGCCATGTTAGGATCCTCGTGGATAAAACCTTGATAATTTAGAGATAAATTTACATTGGTCACGGGGCTAAAATGCAAACCGGTTATAATCGCCTGTCCATCTCCATTGTAGTTCCAAACATGTGCATACCCGGATATTTTATTGGACATTAAATGATCGTATCGGACAAAATATTCTACCTTATTAAAAATCCTGTAACTACCATATACGGAATAGCCAAATAAATCGTGATAAGGAATATTTGAATTATTCTTGCGATAGTTGTATTCGGCACCGATACGAAACTTATCACCATGTTTGTATCCGACAAAAGCTGAAAATAATTGTTGTTCGGCGGATTTTGAGGGATCTTTCGATTTCAGATAATCATAAAAAACACGTGTTTGCAAACCTTTAAAAGGATTAAAATCCAAACCTGCTGCCATTTTCACATCACCATAGGGATCCTGACCAAAACGAAAACCTTCACCATTGGTTAGGGCGACATCCAAACCAACCTTTTCCTTTGCTTTGTAGTAAGCAATAAAGCCCAAATCGCTGCTTGGCATTTTATAATACCTATCCTGAAAAGTTTCGGCTACATAACGATAGCCCCAAAAACGTTCCATGGTCATATAGTGATTTTGTAAAACGGCACCTGCTTGAATTTTGAAATATTCATTGAGTTTCCATTCAAGGCAAGCAAACTTTAAATTCATTGTGTAATAAGCACCCTCCTTGGATGTATGGCTTACTTGCAAATTATTTCCAGCACTATCTTGCACCGTAATCGTGCCAACGGTTGTAGGACGCACTGCATCTATAATAACTTTTCCCGACCAATGCTTGCTATACTGATATTCATAACCAAAATGTGCTCTCCCAAACCAAAAAGCATACTTTTTCTGTGTATCTCTGGATGCATTATAATCGAAATTACCAAAGACTTGAATAATTGGTTTTCCTGAAGACTTGAAAGTACTATCATGCTGGGCAAAAGCCTGTGCTATTCCCACAAAAATAAAAATAAAGCAAAAACTTGTAATGTTTTTCATATAGCTTTGTATTTAAGTCTTACAAAAAACAATTTTTTTAAAATAATTTCGTTTTGTTGTACCAAAATAATTGCGTTTTTTTAATGAAAAAAATAAAAAAATTTACACTTTTGAAAATTTATGCATGAATAAAAAAGAAAAAGCCATAAAGATTAACGATTTACTAAGATTTCTTATTTAGTTTACGTATGTAATCCGCTATTTCCATTGCTTTTTCTTCGCTGAAAGGTGTTTCCCCTTTAATAATACTAAAGTCCGTAGTATTAATATGAATAATATCAATAATGCCAGCAACATTTTTAAAATTTTTTGAGCACAATTAAATGCACACCCGTCCAAAACGACAATCTTGCTTTGCTCACTTTTAATTTTACTTATGAGCACTTCATCGCCAAGAGCATTTTTGCAGGGCAAATCATACTGGCGTCTTTACTATCATTCAAATATCGAGCTACCGCATCAGCAAATAAACCCGTATTTGAAGCACCACTGCAACTAACAATTTGAAATTTTGATGATTTTTCTATATTTTTAGATTTTTAATTAAAAATTAAACATATTTTCAGTGATAAATGAGTTGATACAGTTCAATGAGTCGATAGCCCGTACTTCGTGCGTCTCGCAGGGCGAGCGGGTCATTCTCGAGTGTTCCCATCTCGGTAAAAGTAAAACCGAGAGCTCCACTGCCACCAAGTATCATTCTGTGCCGAAGCATAAAAGCATGCAAAGTATTTATAGCACTCTCCATGTAACGGCGTCCCGAAATCACATAGCCACCGATTTTGTTTTTTAAATCACCTTTCATCCACCAGGTGCGTTCCATAAACATCTTTACATACGAGCTAACATCTGAGAATTGAGCAGGTGTGCCGATTAAAATGATTTCAGCCCATTGCAGTTCTTTAAAAACTTCTTGCATGTCGTCTTTCATCACGCAGTACCCCACTTCTTTGCATTCACGGCAAGTGCCACAACCGCTAAAATGAAGTTCAGCAAGATAAATTTTATGAATTTCCGCTTCTTGTGGAAATACAGAAAGGGCAGCCTCCATCATTTGGGCTGTATTGCCGTTCTTCCGGGGGCTGCCATATATAGCAAGGACTTTCATTTTGAATTCACTTTTTTGTAAATATTTCCTGGCTTCAACAAAGCTGCCAGTTGCTCACTGCCTGCATCTATCCATTTTACCTTATCAAAACCCTTAGCAAGCAAAAAAAGATATGCCATAGCTGACCGAGTTCCTGATGAACAAAATGTCCCTATAAGTTTATCTTTAGGTAATTCATGGAGTCGATTTGGCAATTCGTCCAATGGAATATGAATGGTCTGGATCCCATAATGCTTAAAATCAAAGCGAAGGGTTTCCACCTCTTCCTGTGCTCTAACATCCAAAAAAATGGCTCCTTCACTTTCGAGGAACTTCTCAGGCATGATCTTGTGCTTGCCTGTTCCGAAAAATTCAAAATTCATTTGCTTCAATACGTTTTCCATACCTCTTATTTTTCAATTAAAAAATACTTGCCACTGAATTTCTCCCAGATAATTTTGCTTCGCTGCAGACTTCTGGGTTTTTATCTCTGCCATTAATTTTGTTTTTTCTGAAATTTGATAATTAAACCCTACACCATACCAGGGGTTATCATTAGTAGTAACATTTAAGTCAATGTATTTTTCAATAAACAACACTGCTTGATATTTTTGATAAAAGGTATAATCAGCAAGTAGATAGTACCCGTGAGCTATGTCATCGTTAATTTTAGCTTCGAGATATTCGCTTTGAAGCTTAACATGTTTGAAAAGAAACTGGAACTCAACTCCCCAACGAACATCGCTACCTGAAATAAAGCTATTTGCACCGTAAATGGTCGTAAGGGTTGTTTTATTCAAATGTCGATAAGCTGCAGAACCACCAATATGCAATTTGAGATCACTTGTAGGAATGAATTGGTAAGTTAGTCTTGAAGTATACAGAAAATAATTATCTATGCTATGAGTAGGCTTATCTACATTAGCATTGAAAAGTCCGAAGCTGAAATGGAAAGGTAAGGAGTCTCGTTCAAATACATAAGAAAGCCCCATTTCTCGAGCCATTTGTTTTTCGTTGTGAACAAAACTGTTAACAACCAAAGCTCGCTCTAAAACTGGAATCTCATAATCTGGTTGCATTCGCTGCAACATAAAGTCTGGGACAAAGCGACCCACTCGAAGCATTCCATAATTTTTAAATCGAATATCTGCATATGCATCCTGCAAAATGGGAGTTTCATCTTTATAAGAGCGATAATTCATTTGAATCTTGTATGAGATATAATCTGCTTTGGGAACTTCCCCATAGATCCAGAGCTTCGCTCGCCGAATGATGAACTCACTTGATTTGTCAAAATCGCTCGTAAACCTAGTTTGAATATAGCCATTCCACTTGGGATAATTTGAGTTTTGTGAAAACCCAAGAATGGTCCATAAAAAAGCTTCAAAAAATAGGAAGAATACTTTCATTTTTTTAAAGTTTAGATACGGCACTATAAATAAGCTGAATAGCAATCAAGATCAGCACAATGGCATAGATGAATTTCACTTGCTTTGATTTTGCTTTCTGCGTCATATAATAACCCCCGAGTTGCGATCCAATAATCACAGAAATGACCAGAATAACCGTGAGCACCCAATTCATGTGTCCTTGAGCAGCATGTCCAAGATAGCCCGACAAAGAAGAAAAAGTAACGACAAAAGCTGTAGTTGCAGCAGCTTCTTTTGTTTTATACCCCATCATCATTAAAATGGGAGCGATAATAAAACCCCCACCAATACCTAAAAGTCCGCCTATAAATCCCGCAAATCCGCCCGTAAAAAAACCAATGATACTCCGTTTTTTAAACGACATCATTTGCTCCGGTTCAGCTTGAGTGGAAGCCCATAACATGCGAGCAGCTGCCAGTAGTACCATGATGGCGAAAATTATCTTTAAGATTGGCACAGATACATACGTAGTAACCATAGCTCCGAGCGGCGAAGCAATTAAAGCCGTAGCTGCCATCACTGCTCCACCTTTCCAATCCACGAGTTTCTTTCGACTATATGGAATCAACACCAAAAGTGTATTAAGACCATTCAACAACAAACCCAAAGGAATAGCCACTTCTTTCATGTCAAAATTAGCCCAGGTAAGAATGGGTACATATACCATTCCTCCCCCTAAACCTAACATGGCGAAAATAAAAGAAACGGCCGCTATGAGAATGGCTATCCCAGCGTATAACATGCTTTTACTTTTTGATGTTTGTCAAAAGAAATACTTTTTTTCAGTAGATTCGTAATTAGCACAAGAAACACAAACTCGTTTTCCGTCTTTTATGCGTAAATAACGCTCAAACACATACTCATCACAAACTTCACATTTAGCTTTGGCAAACGATCCCTTCATCGGCGTGTACTCAAAGTTAGGCAGCATGGTAACATCAAAAAGCTCTTCTTCTGAAGCAGTCAAAATGATGTTAAGCACATCGTTAGTAATTTCTTCAGGAATCTCTGTAGGTTCAATGCCTTTCTTACGATAGCTAAAAAATTCATGGGGAGCCAATTTATCTTGAAACTCATTGCGTAAGTAAATCCTTACGGCTATTTTCATCCCAGGATACCAAAAAATAGCTGCGATTTTGCCATAATACAGTTTTTCTATCATGCCTTTGCCAAAGGTAGCTCCAGTAGCTATCATGATTCCATCCTGCAAGCAGCCCTGTGGGTGGCCGATGCCCATTTCCGAGAAAACGCGCATTTCATGGTTTTTGCTACGTCCGACTCCCAGCTTTTGCAGAGCTAAAAGTCCCATGCGATAACCTATTGGCATAAAAGGGCACTTATGTCCGTGAAATTCATACGCCCAATCTGGAATTTGAACTTTCGTGTTTCCCATACAATTGTCTTTTATTTCGCAAAATTACGAAATAATTTTAAATGCTACAGAACAAAAGAAAAAAACATACTACATATTATCAATGCTTTGTATGACATGCATCAAATACATACCCAAAACCTCTCAATAACAAGAAAAAACGCTGAAAAACTTCCCACCATGGAAGGGGGAATTGCTTCAAACTAGAAAATTATTGCTTATTCATCGGTAAAATCATCAGAAGTAATCTTTTTCATCCAGCCTTTCAAATATTTTTTCGTCCATCTCTTGCTAGTGTCCACAACTTTTGAGGACCAATTTTTGCCCATCTTCATCAGTTATATTGAACTTTTGGCTTAAAAATTCAATCACCTCAGCAATTGAATGCTCATTACCATCCTTTACAAATGCTAACATAGGTAAAAAAACTTTCCCTTCCTGGGGTTTAGCCCATATTTTTAATTTTAAAAGTATATGCTATTTTAAATAAAACAAATTTTTTTACAGCTTGCTGCTGGATATGTCGAAGAAACGTTCAAAAAAATCTTGGAGTTTTTGCAAGACTGCTTCCCGCTTTCTCATACGCGCTCCGTCTGGAGAAAACAGAGATACAGGAGGAAGAATCTTCGGAAATTCTGTCCCTGTTGATTCTATATATCCATTCTTGAAAGCATTGCCCATGAATTTGTAGGTTTCTTCTGACTTCAACTGCTCTTCTTCTATTATCTTATCCAGCTCTTCTTTGCGTTTTGTATCTATATATTTTACCCATTCTTCTTCCACTATAGCGTGCGGATCAAGATGGGCAATAAATTCCATAATAAGGTCTTTCTTGCTTCTTAGTTTTATACTTGAATCAATAGCCTTTCTAATATCCACAAGTATCTCTTTGTTCTTGATGTGGTCTTCATGGTATTTTTTGATCAATTCAAGAATATAATCAATGTTAATTTCAACCTGTTTGATGAGTTCAAGTTCAAATACCAGATCATCGTTGATAGACTCTTTTTCTGCATCTGATTTCTTACGAAATTCCTGATACAAGTCTAAATATACACTTTGATAATCCTGAAAATCTCGTTCACTTAATATCTCATTGCCGCTGAACTGATCAAAAGTAGAAAGGATATTTTTCAAACGCAATATTTTCCCGTAAAGTATGACAAACTCTTTTTTGTTTTGTTCTCCCTCGAGTGGTTGGTTGATAGGGAATTTTTCTTGTAATTCTTCAATCAAAGCCTTGTAGCCGGGTACGTCTTTTTCCCCATCCTTATAGCCATTATAGTAATCTTCAAAGGGTCGGATGATTACCAATCCACTTGCTTCTTTATCGCCAAAAAGAGCGATAGCCTCGTTGGTGGCTTGTTCTAAATTTCGGAAACAGACTATATTCCCGTGCGTTTTTACCGAATTGAGTATGCGATTGGTGCGCGAAAATGCTTGTAAAAGTCCGTGATACCTAAGGTTTTTGTCAACCCAAAGCGTGTTGAGTGTGGTGGCGTCGAAACCAGTCAAAAACATATTAACTACCAACAAAATATCTATCTCTCGATTTTTTACGCGTTCGCTTACATCTTTATAATAATTTTGAAATTTTTCGGACGAAGTATCGTACATCGTGCCAAACATCTTATTATAGTCCGCAATGGCACTTTCCAGAAAATCGCGTGAACTTTGATCTAAACCACTAGTGTCTTCGGGATTTTCATCCATTACGCCATCCACTTCTTCTTCGTTTACTCCAAAACTGTAAATAAGGGCTATCTTAAGTTGCTTATCGCTGGGCAAGTTTGCCATCTGTTTTTTAAACTCAGCATAATATTTTTTAGCTGCTTCAATGGACGAAACAGCAAAAATAGAGTTAAAACCAGCTAATCGACGATTATTTAACTTATAGTAAATATTGCGTTTGGTTTTTTGGTCAAAATGTTCAAGAATATATTTAACTATATTGGCTATGCGTTCGGGGGCTAATAAAGCCCGTTCGCGGTCGATATCGCTTACCTTTTTATCTTCGATATTTTCGGCTTCGCGCATGGTAGAGATGTAATCTACTTTAAAAGGGAGTACATTTTTGTCTCTGATGGCATCCACAATGGTGTAGGTGTGCAATTTTTCGCCAAAAACTTGCTCAGTAGTTTTCAGGTTGGGCTTTCCGCTTGATGAAGCATTGACAGCAAAAATAGGAGTACCCGTAAATCCAAACAGATAATATTTCTTGAATGCCTTTACGATAGCATTATGCATTTCGCCAAACTGCGAGCGATGACATTCATCAAAAATAATGACAACCTCACCATCAAAAATCGTATGCCCTTTGTTGGCTTTAATGAAGCGTTCGAGCTTCTGTATGGTGGTAATGATGATGCGAGCAGCTGGGTCTTCGAGTTGTCGTTTGAGTATGGCAGTGCTGGTGTTACTGTTGGCAGCTCCTTTTTCAAACTTATCATACTCGCGCATGGTTTGGTAGTCCAAATCTTTCCGGTCAACCACAAAAAGTACTTTATCGATAAATGGCAACCGGCTTGCAAGCTGTGCTGTCTTGAAACTGGTGAGTGTTTTGCCCGAACCGGTGGTATGCCAAATATAGCCCCCTGCTTCCCTTGTACCAAATTTTTTGTAATTGTGGCTAATCACAATTTTATTCAATATCTTTTCGGTAGCCACAATCTGGTACGGACGCATCACCAAAAGGAGCCTATCGGTTGTAAACACGCAGTAGCGCGTAAGGATATTTAACAGCGTATGTTTGGCAAAAAAAGTTTTGGCAAAGTCCATCAAGTCCATGATGGGTTTGTTTTTCTCATCTGCCCACCAGCTCGTGAACTCAAAACTGTTGCTAGTGCGTTTCCCTTTTTTTACACTTCCCTCTCTAGTTTCTTTTATGTGCTGTAATCGAGTAGTATTGCTGTAGTATTTGGTATGCGTGCCGTTGGAGATGACAAAAATTTGTATGTATTCAAAAAGTCCCGAACCTGCCCAAAAACTCTCGCGCTGGTAGCGGTTAATTTGGTTAAAAGCTTCTTCCAATGCTACACCACGACGTTTGAGTTCAACATGTACCAGCGGCAGACCATTTACCAAGATGGTAACATCGTAGCGGTTGGGTCGCTGGCCTGCTTCGGTACTGTATTGATTGATTACCTGTAGTTTGTTGTTATGAATGTTTTGCTTGTCCAACAGATAGATATTTTTTATGGTGCCATCGTCTCTTTTCAAGTTTTTGATGTAATCTTCCTGAATGGTGGCGGTTTTGTCTTCGATGCTATGATTAGGATTGCCTATTTCGGTTTTGAAAAATTGCTCCCATTCGGTATCGGTAAAAGTGAGGTTGTTGAGTTTTTCCAATTGCTTACGTAGATTTAGCTTTAAATCTTCTTCTGATTTAATAGATAAATACTCATAGCCTTGGGATTTTAATTGCTCAATAAATGCTTTTTCGAGCTCTGCTTCGCTTTGGTACGATTGTTCGGTGCGGAATGCAGGCGTATATTCGGCTACTACCGTGCTTTCGAGATTTTCGACTACTAAATTGTATTTACTATTTCCCGTCATATTTTTTCCCTTTAAGCATTATTATTATCATAATACCACTGTAAGGGGTTGTTGATGATATATTTTTGGATGTTTTCCAACGATTTTTCGTCACGGATAATGTGCTCGTAATAATTTCGTTGCCAAACAGATATTCCTGGAGTATTACGCACTTGATTGATTTGTTTTGCAGAATTCATTTTAAGTCGTCCAACGATTTTTGGCAATAGCATTTTGCGTCGTTGTTGCTGTTTCAGTCGGGGCAATTCATGAATTGCCCCGACTGAAACAGAATCGACAGAATCGATAGCATTGACGGAATCAACAGCATCGACAGAATCAACAGAGACAATAAATATTATTCCATGAAAATGATCGGGCATAATGACATATGCATCCAATGCAATATTATCGTAATGATTGGGCAAATCATTCCTGCATTGTTCTACAATTTTGCCATACTCGTTTAAAATCATTTCTCCGTTTACAATTTCGCCAAATAAACATTCACGGTTTTGCGTGCACATAGTTACAAAATACGCTCCTTCGCTCGAATAGTCGTAATCTTGCAAGCGTATTGAACGGCGATGATGTATGTGTGGATTGTATTTCAATTTTGTTGTTTATAATTTCTGTTTCATATATTTTTTGCTGTTTTTTTTCAATTGTCTATCTGTCTGTTGCTGTCTGTTTTTGCTGTTGCTGTCTGTCAGACTAACTGATTAAATTAAATTTCATATTCCCATTTAAATTAACGATGGCTAAAATTCAACAATTTATTTCTATAATATTCATATTGCTTGCGGCGTGCTTCTATTTCTGCTGGCAAGCCCTGCGATAAATCGTTCACCAAGGCATCAAATTTGTCCAGTATAGCCACAATACGCTCCTGCTCGGAAAGCGGGGGAATGGGGATATTGTAGTTAAGAATTTTTTCAGGTTTAACACGAATTACTTTTGTTCCTTGGGCGTATTTTCTCTTGTAGTTTTTGAAATCATTAGTTAGTAATAAATAAGTTAAATATTTAGTATTTTGATTATGTCGAAATGCAAACATATCTCCGCTAATACAAATTTCATCACCAAGCCAACCTAATGGTTTACAAATATCTTCAATATTTTCACTAACACCTGAAATAAGAACATCCCCTTTTTGTGCTTTTTTTAATTTCTTTGCCATTGTTTCAGAGACAAACGAAATAGTTCTATCAGCAAAAGTCCCATAATACGTATATATTTGCCCATAGTGAATACACCCAACTCCACTCTCTGTAAAATCTTTTTTTTGCAGACCAGTTCCTCTAATAAGAGTTCCAATCTCCCCCAGCTTTTTCCACTCCACTTCCACTCCATTGAGGTACCAGCGGCCGTTGCGTTCTACGGGTGTGAGGAGCTTATTGCGGTAGTATTCATATTGCTTTTTGCGGGCTTCTAATTCTTCTTCTAATGCTGCTTCTAATGCTGTAAAGGTGTCGAGTATTTTTACAATCTCCTCCTGTATGGGAAGTGGGGGAATGGGGATGGGGAGCGATTTTAATTTATTTCTATTTAAGCCAGGTATACCTGCTCCGTGTTTTGCCTCTTGTATTTTTTCTTGTACATTTTTAAGATAAAAATATAAAAACCTATTGTTAATTATGTTATCTTCAATAGGTTTTACTACAAAACAATGTGCGCCTGCCCAAAATTTGGTTGAAACATAGTTAACATATCCAGCAGAAGCTCCACCTTGACTAATAGTTATTGAATTTTCTGCAGTATTGTATTCATTATAAAATCCTGATGGATTAATACCTCCATTATAGACAGGATATAATCCATTCGTTAACATTTCAGTTTTATTTAACTGCGTTCCTAAATCAATGTTTGCCACCTCCCCCAACTTCTTCCACTCCACGCCCTCAGGGCAAAGCTCGGCAATCAGTTTTTCGATTCGGTTCATATCATTCAATATCTGGAAGATCTTTTAATTTTTTGCCATTATATTCCCAATGTGCAGCACCTTGATAAGCACCACTCTTATTTAACTCGCCTCTTTCTTCATATATTTTATAAGTTAATGACGAAAGTTTCCAAACTTGGCCATTATACTCTACTTCTCGTTCGCCGCAAACTGTCGCAACAATATTTTTATCTTTTATAAATGAAATTTTATCTCCGTTTTTTAGACCTTTTTTATAAAAACTAAATAATTCGCGTTTTTTTCTCGTTTTTGAAATTTCTTTAATTTCTTTCTCTTGATTAACATTTTCTGGATATATCACTCTGCCTTCAAAACAAAGTAACAGTTGCTTTACAATTTCTTGATCAAGAGCAAAAAGTTCACTTTCAGCAACTTTGTGTTTACTAAATATTTCATGAATGAGGTTCTCTTTTTTAATATAATCTTCTACCTCGATAGCAAAATATCTTTTGAGACCCGAAATATTGTAATAACCATTCGATTCTAGAAATCTCATTCTTTCTTCAAATTGACGAGTTTCTGTACGGCCTATTTTTATTAATCCTGTAACAGCCGTTGTCATAACATAAATAACACCTTTTTCCATATTTCACCTTCTGTTTTACAACTCTTTTATAATTTCATCAATGGCTTTGCGTAATGCTGCCTGCTTTGCTACAATCTGCTCAATTTCGGCATTGAGTTTTTCTATATCCACCTCTTCGCGCTCTTCCTTTTTAGCTACGTAGGTAGATACGGCCAGATTGTAGTCGTTTTCGGCAATGGTTTGGTTAGGCACCAGTTTAGCAAAATGGGGAATGTCCTTGCGCTCTATAAAGGCATTTAAAATCTTTTCGCGGCTTTGTTCGCTGAGTTTATTTTTGTTGCCTTCGCGGACAAACTCAGCTGAGGCGTCAATAAAGAGGGTGCTGTTGTCTTTTTTGCTTTTTTTGAGTACTATGATGCAGGTGGCAATGGTGGTACCAAAAAAGAGGTCGGGCGGCAGTTGTATCACGGCATCGATGTAGTTGTTGTCGATGAGGTATTTACGTATTTTCTGCTCGGCACCGCCACGGTAAAGCACACCGGGAAAGCTAACAATAGCCGCCGTTCCATCGGGAGAAAGCCACGAAAGCATGTGCATCACAAAAGCAAGGTCAGCTTTACTTTTTGGGGCCAACACTCCTGCAGGTGCAAAGCGTGGGTCGTTAATGAGCACCGGGTTGCTATCGCCTTCCCATTTAATCGAATAAGGGGGATTGGAAACAATGGCATCGAAGGGCTGGTCGTCCCAGTGCTTGGGGTCGGTAAGGGTATCGCCGTGGGCAATGTCAAATTTATTGAAGTTGATGTCGTGCAAAAACATATTGATGCGGCAAAGGTTGTACGTAGTGAGGTTGATCTCCTGCCCAAAAAATCCGATGCGTACATTTTCTTTGCCCAGGATTTTGGCAAACTTCAAAAGCAAGGAGCCGGAGCCGCAAGCGGGGTCATAGACCTTGTTCACCTCTTTTTTTCCAACCGTGGCTATGCGGGCTAACAGTTCGCTCACCTCCTGAGGTGTAAAAAACTCGCCTCCTGATTTGCCGGCATTGCTAGCATACATGGTCATCAAATACTCGTAAGCATCGCCAAAGAGGTCGATGGTGTTTTCGGTAAATTTGCCGTTAGAAAGCGGCATATCGCCAATGGCATCCAGAAGTTTCACGAGTTTTTGGTTTCGTTCTTCGACCGTACGACCCAGCTTATTCGAATTAACATCTACGTCGTCAAATAAACCTTTAAGGTCGTCTTCGCTGGCGGTTCCTTTGGCAGAGTTTTCTATATTTTGGAATATACGAGCTAGCGTTTCGTTTAAGTTGGGGTCATTTTTAGCCCGAGCCCGGACATTCTGAAAAAGCTCACTAGGTAAAATGAAAAAACCCTTTTCCTGGATGATCGCCTCACGTCCTAGCTCGGCCACATCGTCTGACAGCTTGGCATAATCGAAATCTGGCCCACGACTAGATCGCTCCTGTTCGTTGATGTAATGGGTAAGGTTTTCGCTGATAAAGCGGTAAAAGAGAAACCCCAAGACATATTGTTTGAAATCCCAACCATCGACGCTGCCGCGTAGGTCGTTGGCAACGCGCCAAATGGTACGAAATAGCTCGGTACGTTCTTGCTCTCGAGTACTGCTGTTATTGTTTGCCATTATTTCTACTTATTTTATCACAAACCACCAGGGGACCATAGACGTATGGGGGGGTAAAATTATGAAATTTCTTTTTAAAAATTATTTTTTCCTTATCATGGAGCTCAGCCTTACGGACAGGAGTTTGAAACAACAAGAAGTTGGCAATTTCGGTGACAAGGCTGTCTGCCACCACTGAACTTGATACGACCCCAAAAACTTCATTTAACCACTGAACCGCCCATTTCTTGTAAATGCTGTTATGGGCTGGTTTTCATTTATTTTCCCAAATATTTCGCTACTTGTTCTTTTGCTTTTCTTCGTTCTAATTCATCTTGAACTACTTTGGGAACACAAATTTTATTTACAGGATTAAAAAAGTCCCTAAAGATTTCGCTAAAACTAAAGCAACAGGTATACCAATAATTGTAATGAAAAGTCCTGCAATTTGTAAAATTGTCACAAAAGCAAGCAATAGTCCAAATGGAAAATAAAGAATTCTAACGATAAAGCTAAATAATTGCCATAATTTGTTCTGCTTAACATTTAAATCCTTTTTCCTTATCATTGCAAATGAAAAAGGGGCTAGTAAAAATTTTGAAAATTGAATAAGTCCTAATCCAATAGATGCTCCTATTACACTAATTACTAATAAACCGCCAATTAAAAATGTTCCTAATGCAGTTAAAAAATCCAAAAAATGGCACATGCCAAAGAATGTTTCCAAATGTACGCATAAAATTTATCCTTTATTTAATTTTTCTACGCGTATGGCTTTTGGAGATTCGCCCCGTTTTTTTAAAGAGGTTGCAGGTCTCCACTTTTTCGTAACGTAAAATAGTTGACAGTCGTAAATTACTGTCACGATCTGTCAAAATAATTTGGTAGCTCTCTTGTCCGCTGTACATTTGGTCTTCTTAACTTACCTATAGTATTTTTTCTAAGATTTTTTTACAAATCGTAAGCGGATTTTTAAATTTTTTGTAATTTTTTTTAAGACACATGAAAATATATTTTGTTGTTTTACTGCTCTTATGTCGAATTAATTCCTAAAGGTATCTTACATCCGGATTGAAGCTGTCTCAAAGACATTTTGGAAGATAAAAAAAGTACTTCGAAAATAGAAAAAGGTACCTCACAAAATAAAATTTCTACTTCGAAAGATAAAACTTTTCTCTCGTAAGTAGAAAGTGGTACTTTACTACATAAAAAATAGGCTGATGATGTCCTTGAAATTTAGCTAACACTAATTGACGAGTTGATTTATCTAAATTATGCACGTATTGTTTTATTTTTTTTCGAATTGCTGCTAAAACGGCTTTGGAATTGATGCTGCAGAACCTTATGGTTTGCGAAGCAAATCATTTGAGAACAAAGCTGCATCCTAATCGGGCTCTGTTGCATTAATTCTCGTAATATTAGAACCTGAAAACCGCTTTAAGGCCTCTCCAAATCTCAGAATTTTTAAATGGAAAAACCGTAAAGCGAAGTGTATTGCTTTCTATAGGTCAGGTGTATGCCCAGTGCAGGATTTCGAGCCGCGTCCCAATCGCACGAGTAGAA